>Ga0209417_1001340_pt1 | contig 45688 bp, 41 predicted proteins | sample RifGroF2_FD_184002 | JGI IMG/M metagenome (GOLD analysis project Ga0209417, IMG submission 184002) | Groundwater microbial communities from Rifle, Colorado, USA - Groundwater F2 (SPAdes) (version 2) | ecosystem: Environmental > Aquatic > Deep subsurface > Groundwater | place: Rifle, Colorado...
GTTGGACAACGTCTTAGAATACCAGCTTCTAAACTGTTCCATGTCGTTTATATATAAAACCTTCAGAAGTTTTTGGAAATCAATTATAAATTTGTAATGTTTTTCTCCCATGAATTCATGATAAGCGCAATGTTTCCATTCAGAGGGATGTCTTACCGCTCCAGTGCGCACCATATTCAAGTCAATATAAAACAGGCAGCGTCCGAAATATTCACCTGACTGAATCAATGTCGAATAAAAACGCTTTGACCAGAAAGCACCTTCCCTCTCACGGTGATAATTGTATTCGCGGGCAAACTGTCCGTTTAAAAACTGTAAAGCCGCTGAAAGCTCCAATCCTTTTTTAGCATATAACAGCAAGTGTACATGATTGCTTGTAACTATATAATCCAAAACAGATACTGGATAACGCTTGCTCATTTCATACAATTTTCTTACATAGATATCGCGATATTTGGCAAACTTCAGGAGAAATTGTTTGTTGTGGCATTGTTGGGTTATGTGATATATTCCCTCCTTTGCTAATGATCTGTTTCTGCGTGACATTGTCAAAATCATCCTTATTTTATTTATAAAAAAATTGAAAATTATACCGTAATATATAAATATAATAATCTTATCTCTTTTATTATCAAATTATAATGAAAAAAGAATCATGAATGACACCATTAAAAAATTTTTTTTCTATATATGGAAGCCGGTTTTGAAAAGATTTTTTCTATAAATGATGGGAGAAATTCCCGATATTTTTTTGAACCATTTTGAAAAATGCGCCTGATCTGAAAATGCAAAAGCCGCAGATATTTCAGCAATATTCATTCCCTTTTTCTCCAGTGCCCGGCAAACATGGATAAACCTGTTTTTCTCCCAGAATTTTTGAGGGGCCATTTTGAAATGGGCCTTAAACTTGCGGTTCATCTGGCTTACGCTGAGAAAACATAAAGCGGCAAATTTTCCGGCTTTATATTTTTTGCAGTCCGCCGCCTGGAGACGACGGTATATTTCGCTTATCCCAGGTTCAATTGAAGCGGAAAGGACGCTGATAAGGCTGTTTGAGGAGAGGTGTCTGATTATAAGTTTATGAGCAAGAGTTTCTGTTTTAACGGATGCGGGATAAGGGAGCGGCTGGCACTTTTTCATTTTTTCCAGTGTGTCTTCGCAATATTTGAAATAATCCGGTGAGAAAACAAGAGGAAGGGTTTTTATTTCATCCAGCGGTTCACCATCATAAGTCCAGGCCTTATAATGGATATTCCGCATTTCAAAACCGGGGTTCAGCCTGAAATAAAATTCCGTAAAGGCCGGTATTGAGACTACAACGCCTCTTTTCAGAGGGTATGCTTCATTATTTATGAAAACAATTCCAGTGCCTTTGCAGATATGGAGAATATGCGAATCATCGTTGAGATGAATATTGCTTTTTTCAATAGCCTGCTTGTGATAGACGAAACCACAGCTTATAAACTGAAATTTATGCCTTTTTAAAAGTTCTTTTTCCATGATGCCTGTTTCAGGGATTGCTTATTCTCATTTAGGAATATGTATTTCAATCACAGGATTTCAAAAAAAGTCATTCCAAATTCTGTCAAAAATAAGTTTAGACGCCGTATTGATAGTTGGATTTCCGGGTCTATCTTAGTATAATTGCCTGTAAATACGGATTATAAGAAATATGGGAAATAACAATTTCATGGCGCTGGTGGTGAAAATCACTGAGAAGGATTCAAGATATGCTCCGGAAGCATATGAATTCATCAGGGATGCCGTAAACTATACCGCGGCAAAACTTGAACGTGATAAATTGAAAAACAAACACGTAAGCGGGCATGAGCTTCTAAAAGGCGTTGTAGAATATGCCGTCCAGGAATTCGGCCCTCTCGCAAAAGATGTCCTGACAAACTGGGGAATACAGGATGGTATATCCGTAGGCAATATAGTATTCAATATGGTTCAGGAAAAACTTCTCTCGGCAAACGATAAAGACTCCATAGACGACTTTTCGGGGGATTTGGATTTTGAAGAATTTTTCAGCGGAAAATTCAGTCCGGAGAACAAAAAACCTGTTAATCCCCCAATAATAGCTTGATAATATGTCCAAAGTACATTCAAAAATATCTGATGAAAATAGAATAGGAAAGATAAGAAGTTCGACTTTCGATAACGGTTTCCGCGTGTATGTAAGGGAAAAGAGAGACGCGCCGCTGGTATCCGTACAGGCATGGGTGAAAACCGGCAGCATTCATGAGGGAAAATATCTGGGTTGCGGGCTTTCCCATTTTCTTGAACACATGATGTTCAAGGGGACAAAAAAGTATCCCGGTCAGAGCATCGCCGAAACCATCCATAATTCAGGCGGCGAAATAAACGCTTATACTTCCTATGGGGCTACCGTTTACCATATAGACGTAAACTCGGAATTCGGCGGAATGGCCATGGACATACTTTCCGACATACTTATTAATCCTCTTTTCCCGGAAGATAAGTTCATGGATGAAAAAAACGTAATACTCCGGGAAAGAGATATGTACCTTGACAACCCCGGCAGATTTATTTCTGAAAAACTCAATCTTGAAATGTTCAGAGTGCATCCCATACGTCATCCCATAATAGGCTACAGGGAAAAAATTGAGTCCGTAAACAGGGAAATAATGGAAGAATACTACAAAAAACGTTATTTGCCAGGGCGCTCTTTTTTCGTAATTTCCGGCGATATCGATGCCGACATGGCGATAGAGGAACTGAGGGAAAAATTTGGTAAACAGCCTATCGGGGACTTAAATGAGCAGTTCATACCGGAAGAGCCGGAGCAGACATGCCACGTGAGTTCAGAATATACATTTAAAGATCCCCTGGCAAGGCTGGCGATAGGTTTTCACTCCCCATGTGCTTCAGGTCCTGATGTTCCGGCCCTGGACATAATAGCATCCATAATGGGACAGAATAAAAGTTCAAGGCTGATACGGAAACTGAAAGACGAAAAACATCTGGCAATCAATATAAACTCTTTTAATTACACACCATATTTTTGTGGTTTATTTGCCGTAAACGCTACATGTTCACCGGATAAGGCGCGGGAACTGGAAGATTCGATTTATTCTGAATTTGAAAAATTGAAAGAAGACGGGATAAGCGAAAAAGAACTGGAAAAAGAACTGACCATGCAGACTACGGATTATATAAGAAATCTCCGTTGCAACAACGCGATGGCCAGGCTTATCGGAAATACTGTCCTTTCTTACGGTTCACCCAATTATGCGGACAAATACCTTGAGGATATGGCTAAAGTCACTCCAGAGGATATTTTAGAAGCCGCAAACCGTTATTTCAGCAAAGATTCTTCAAGCGTCGTAAGGCTTTTGCCCGAAGAATCTGCCGGCAAACAGAAATCCGTAAAAAATAAAAGCAGCGTGGAAAAGAAACCGGATATGGAAAAACTCCCCGGCGGACAGAGAATAATTGTTTTCAAAGAAAATTCGCTTCCGCTGGCAGATATATGCATAGCCTTGCCGGGAGGTGTTATATTTGAAAATGAAAATAACGCTGGAATAAGCAGACTGGCTTCAGCCATGCTCAGTGCCGGTACAAAAAAATACAGCGAAAAAGAACTCTCAGAACTTCTGGACGCCAATGCCATTGAGCTCAGCATAAGCGGCGGCAATAACTCCGTGGTACTGAAAGCAAACTGCCGCAAAGACAAATTCAGTCTGACTGTTTCAATCCTGAAGTCAATTCTCACGGAATCGCTTTTTCCTCAAAAGGAATTTTCCAGAGAACAGCACAATGTCATCGAGTCACTGAAAAGCCGCAGATGCAATCCACAGAACGCGGCCGAGGACAGAATGTGTGAAATGCTTTATGGAAAACATCCTTACAGCCATCCTTCGGCGGGAAATGAAAAAAGCGTCGCGTCACTCAGCGCCAAAGATGTAAAAGATTTTTACATGAAAACATGCCTTTTTCCAGAGATGAGTGTATTCGGCATTGCCGGTGATATTGAAGCGAAAGAAGCCGTGGCGGAAATAAAATCGCTGATTGACTGTATCCCGTGGAATACCGCTTCAAAACCGGGAATGCCTTCAAAGCCGGTTTTTCCGGCAAAACCTATTACGGAAAAATATAAACTGCCCAGAGAGCAATCTGTAATAATAAAAGGTTTTCCGGCATGTAATATTCTCAGCGACGACCGCTTTGCTTCCGACATAGTTCAGGCAGCCGTCAATGGTATGGCATCCAAGCTTTTTAAATCAGTAAGGGAAAACGAAGGCCTCGCCTATTATACGGGCTTATATTCATCAAGAGGATTTCATGAGGGGTTTCTCGCTTTTTATGCGGGAACTCATCCTGATACAGTAAACGAGGTTGACAAACTGCTGGACAAGGAAAGAAAAAGACTCGCCAGGAAAGGTCTTTCCGAAGCCGAATTTAACGCGGCAAAAGCTTCTTTATACTTTGGCATTTCGGAACAGATGCAGAACCCGTCGCTGCTTATTTTCAACAGCGTACTCTCGGAATTCTACGGCAACGGTTATCTTATGCCGTGGCAGAACAAGGATATATATAAAAACATTTCCCTGCAACCGTTCAATAGAATACTTGGGAAATACATGGACAGCTCATCGGTAATAACAGTTATCGCAGGGCCATGAAGGATGTAGAATTAAAAAAATTGGGCCGGAATGAAAGATTTGATTTCACATTTTATTTTCAGGGTTGACGCAAATACGGAAATGGGGTACGGACATTTGATGCGCTGTATCGCGATGGCGCAGGAATTGCGTTTGCTTAAAATAGAAGTATCCTTTCTTGTTTCAAAGCCTTCTGAAAATATAAAAAAGCGTTTGAAGGATGAAGGGCTTGCCTGTATTCCGGTAAAAGCTGTTTCCGGTTCGATTGAAGATGCCGGAGAAATCGTGAAATATGCGAATTCCGTAAAAGCTTCGTGGATAGGGGTTGATGGGTATCAGTTCAATGAGAAATATCAGAAGTTTTTGAAGAACAAAAAGTTCAGCTTGTTTTTCATAGACGATTACGGGCATTGCGGACACTATTTTGCCGATATAGTTTTAAACCAGAACATTTCAGCGGTAGAAAATTATTACAAATCCAGAGAAGATTATACGGAACTTCTTCTGGGAACTGATTATGTGTTGTTGAGGCGGGAATTCAGAAATTATGTGAATTTTAAAAGGAAAATTTCCGGCAGGGCGAAAAAAATACTTATTACAATCGGCGGAAGCGACCCTCATAACATAACACTGAAAGCCTTGGAAGGCGTCAGAAAAACCGGGCTGAAAAATCTTGAAGTGAAAATCGTCGCGGGAGGAGCGAATCCGAATCTTGAAGGAATAGAAGATTTTGCGAAAAAATACCGTTCCGTTCTGAAAGCGGAAGTACTTAAAGATATCAAAAATATCTCTGAACTGATGGCATGGGCCGATATTGCCGTTTCGGGAGGCGGAAGCACCTGCTGGGAGCTGGCCTTTCTCGGTCTGCCGATGCTTGTGACGGCGTGGGCTGATAATCAGAAACCGATAGCCGCGGCCCTTGGGAAAAAGAGAATCGCGGTTAATTTGGGATGGCATGAAAAAATTACGGCAGAGGATATCGCGAAAGAACTTAAAAAACTTATTCTTTCATCTGAATTGAGAAAAAAAATGTCTGAAAATGGGCAGAAAACCATAGACGGCATGTCTGCACGGAGAGTATTAGACTCTATTTTAATAAAATCAATGCTTATCAGAAATGTGAACCGCAATGATTGCAAACTGCTTTGGAAATGGGTTAACGATCCGGCTGTCAGAAAAGCCTCATATAAATCAGATTTCATTTCACTGAAAGAACATACTGAATGGTTCAGAAAACACTTGAAGGACCATGATTCATATCATTTTATAGTTTCCGACATAAATAATACGCCTTTGGGACAAATACGTTTTGACCTGAAAAACAATGAGGCTGAAGTCGATATAAGCGTCGCTCCTGAAAAAAGAGGAATGGGCTATGCCTCTCTGATTATTCGTAAGGGACTGATGGAATTAAGGGGAAAAAGTGTTAATTTAAAAACCGTTGTTGCCTTCATTAAAATTGAAAATACAAACTCTCTGCATTCTTTTGAAAGGGCTGCTTTCATAAAAACAGGTGAAAGAATTAAAAGCGGTTTTCTTTCAGCTGTTATGAAGCGGAAAATATAATCAATGCTTACAAAAAACACTATAAAAATAAATAAAAGATCTGTGGGAAAAGGCTTTCCCGTATATATAATAGCCGAGATGTCGGCCAATCACCATCAGAACTTTGAAGAAGCCGGGAAAATAATCAGGGCCGCTGCGGAAGCGGGAGCGGATGCCGTTAAAATACAGACGTATACGGCTGATACAATGACTATAGACTGTTCAAATAAATACTTTAAGATAGGAAAAGGAACAGTATGGGAAGGCAAAGGGCTTTATGAGCTTTACAAAGAGGCTTATACGCCGTGGGAGTGGCAGCCTGAACTTAAAAAAATCGCGGAAAAGCTTGGAATGGATTTATTTTCAACGCCGTTTGACGCGAGTTCAGTCGAATTCCTGGAAAAAATGAAAGTCCCCGTTTATAAAATAGCATCATTTGAACTTACCGATATACCTCTGCTTAAAAAGGTAGCCCGCACCGGCAAGCCCGTGATAATATCGACAGGAATGAGCACGGTAAGCGAAATAAATGAAGCGATAAAAACATTGAAAAAATATGGAAGCGGCGAAATCGTCCTTCTGAAATGTACCAGCGCGTACCCTTCCCTTCCGGAAGAAATGAACCTGAATACCATAGCGGATATGATTAAAAAATTTAAACTGCCCGTTGGGCTTTCGGATCATTCCCTGGAAACGGCGATACCTGTCGCGGCACTGGGACTGGGGGCGTGCGTTATAGAGAAACACTTTACGCTTTCAAGAAAAGTTCCAGGGCCTGATGTTACTTTTTCTCTGGAGCCTGATGAATTCAGGGAAATGGTGCGTTCCATAAGGATTGCTGAAAAAGCTTTGGGCAAAGTAAGCTACAAACCATCCTCCGCGGAAAAACATTCCAGAGTTTTCAGGCGCTCGGTTTTTGCGGTTGAAGATATTAAAAAAGGTGAAAAGTTTACGGAAAAAAATATTCGCGTGATACGTCCTTCATACGGGATGCATCCGCGCTTTTATGATACGGTTTTAGGGAAGAAAGCGCTTTGCTCGATATGTCGCGGAACACCGCTTAAAGAAAAAATGATTGGATAAGATGGGCGTGAAAAAATACATTGTAGCCGGATGCAAACCGTGGTGCAGGGAGGTTTTTGACTCCAGAATATCGCATTATCAGGGGGAATGGTTTTTTATAAGCGAAAAAGATGAACTGGATATCCGTAAACTGGAAGAAATAAAACCGGAGTATATATTTTTTATTCACTGGTCATGGATTGTGCCGCGGGAAATAACTGATAAATTCAACTGTGTATGTTTTCACATGACGGATTTACCTTACGGCAGGGGCGGTTCGCCTCTTCAGAACCTGATTGTGAGGGGCCGTAAGGAAACAAGGCTTTCAGCGATAAAGATGCTGCCTGAACTCGACGCCGGGCCCGTTTATATGAAGAGAGAACTTTCGCTTGAAGGCAGGGCGGAAGAAATTTACCTGAGGGCAAATATGCTGGCCTCGGAAATGATAGAAGAAATAACAGGACAGAATATAATCCCGTTGGAGCAGACGGGCGAGCCTGTGATATTTGAGAGAAGAAAGCCCGAAGAGAGCAGAATTCCCCGAAATATTGAAAAGATGGAAGATTTATACGATTTTATCAGAATGCTGGATGCGCCATCGTACCCGAAGGCCTTCATGGAAACTGATGAATTCAGAATGGAGTTTGAAGAAGCCGAAATAAGCGGAGATAAAGAATTGAAAGCTAAAGTCAGGATATCTTTCAGAAAGGATAATAAAAAATGAAAATACTTGTAGTAGCGGCACATCCGGATGACGAAGTGTTGGGGTGCGGCGGAACAATACGCAGGCTTGTAAAAGAAAAGCACGACGTGCGGATACTTATTTTAGGGGAAGGAATTACGTCCCGCTATGAAAAAAGGGAGAAAGCCGATATGGCCCTTGTAGGGAAACTTGAGGAGAAAAGTAAAAAGGCCGCAGCCTGTCTTGGTGTTAAAAATATTTCTTTCTGCAAGCTTCCCGATAACCGCTTTGACACGATTCCGCTTCTGGAAATCATAAAACATATAGAAAAAGTTGTCGAAACATTTAAGCCGGAAATAGTTTACACCCAGCATGGAGGGGATTTAAACATAGACCATTGCATTACATTCAGAGCGGTGATGACGGCGCTGAGGCCATTGAAAGGTTCATGTGTAAAAGAGCTTTACGCTTATGAAGTGGCGTCATCCACTGAATGGGCTTTTCAGCAGTTTGATCCGTCTTTCAAGGCAAATATCTTTGTTGACGTCAGCGATACCATGAAGGATAAGATAAAAGCTATAAAAGTCTATGAATCCGAAACCAGAACTTTTCCTCATCCGCGTTCTCAGAAAGCCCTGGAAAGTATTGCCGCCAGATGGGGCAGCGTAGCGGGAATGGAAGCGGCGGAGGCTTTTCAGCTCATATTTAAGCTTGTCCGCTAAAAATTACTGAAATGAAAAAACTTCTAAATACGATTTGTAAATATATTCTGAGATTCATTATAACGTGCCGTCTTCACTGGCCGCTGGCGTTTTTTTACTGTTCCCAAATTAAAAGAGTCATTCCCTCCAACGGAGCGCCGCGCGACCCGTCAAAGCCGACACTGCTTGCGATTACCAGTCATTACTTCCTAAAAGATCTTGAGATATTGGCAGACACCGGGGAAATCAATATTTTTAAACTTCTTCCAAAATGGCAGGGCATACTTTTAAGGCTTTACTGGACGGATAAAACCTGGGGAGGGTCTGAAAAAGATTTCCGCAAAACTAATAAGGCCTATTATCAGCCTCAAGACCAGAAAATGATTAAGATGCAGAAAAAACTCAGGAAGGCGATGGGAATATTCCTTGAAACTGTTTTCAGAATAATGAAAATAGACGCGGTGATAAGCGCGAATTTCACTTATCGCGCCGATTACGAGTACAGCATAGTTACCAGAAACATCGGCCTTCCGTATATTGTTTTTCACAAGGAGAACCTTGTTCTTTCAAAGGGCCTTGAAGAATACTGGAACATATACATGGAAGATATAGGCAAATTCAGAGGCAGCATGATAATACTGCATAATGAAAAGATGAAGGAAATAATACTGAAAGCAAATTTTGCCGCTCCGGCACAGCTCGCCGTTCTGGGCTGTCTCAGAATGGACAGTTTTATAAATAAAGTCATGAAGCAGGATTTTTTTTCCGAAAAAGCAAAATTCAAGAGGGTTACACTTTTCAGTTTTCAGAAAAACGCGGGCCTGGAAATGATGTATAACGAATATTTCGCGGATAAGGGTTTTGTTAAACTATTTGAAAATTACCATGTAGTGTTTGCTCAGGCGGCAATAGCGCATCCGGACATTGAATTTATTATAAAGCCGAAATATGGAAAGGAATGGTTTAAGGCCATAGAAAAAGAATTAAACAGGAGTAACATATTCCTGAAAGACGTTCCAAACCTGAAAATGACGGTGGACAAAACGGCACAGGAACTTATTTTCAGTTCTGATTTTGTCATTTCATTTCAATCGACAACAATACTTGAGGCGGCTTTCGCGGGGAAGCCTGTGATAATACCGGATTTTGATGAAGCTTTAAAGCCGGAATATCAGGATTATCTGGTGTTGAAAGAAAATTATAATCTTTTTGACAAAGCCGGGAGCTGTGAAGAATTAAGAAAACTTATAGAGGACAGAATACTGGATTCGAGCGTTTCAGAGGAATATATTGTAAAAATGAGGGATTTCTTTGATAAACATGTATCCTCGTTACATGCTAATTCGACTGAGCGTTATATAAAACAGGTGAATGAAGTAATAAAATCAAGTTTGAAGAAAACGTAAAATGAGAAGAATAGTCTATAAAATTGTAAAGTACATATTCAGAGCGATATATCTGCTGAAGCTTTATTGGCCTCTGGTATATGCATACTCGAAATTGTTTGAAAAAGTTGAACCTGGCAACGGCATTAAAACAGACACTTCAAAACCCGGGATACTCGGCATTAAATCGCAATATTTCATGAACGATCTGGAAATACTCGCCAATACTGGAGAATTTAACGTCTATAAGATAAAAAATAAATGGCAGGATATACTTCTGAGGGTTTACTGGAAAGACGACGCGTGGAAAGACGGAGAGGAAAGTTATTTTCAGATCGTTGATCCTGAAGTCATTGAATATCAGAAGAAATTGAGAAAATTTTTAAAGGATGTTCTCTCGTGTCTTTATGGAATAATGAAGATAGACGCGGTGATATGCGCAAACGTTACATACAAAGACTGTTACGACTGGGGCATAGCCACAAAAGAAACAGGAGTTCCTTATATAGTTCTTCAGAGAGAAAATCTTTTTGCTTGTTCCGGCCTTGTGAGGCTCTGGTATATCAAAGTGGGGAGGCTCGGTAAGTTTCATGGCAGCAAAGTGGTCCTTCACAACAGCATGGTAAAGGATATTTATCTGAAGTCCGGTTACGCGACAGAAGACCAGATAGCAGTACTGGGTTGTCTTAGAATGGATAATTATATTAAAAAAATAAAGGCGGCAACTCCATTGAAAGGGCGGAAGTTCAAAAGAGCGGCACTTTTCAGTTTCCATCATATTACTCTTCTGGAAACTATTTATGACGAGTATTTCAATCCCGAGATAGGATATGTCAAGTTTTTTGAAGATACACATGTCACATTTGCACGGACTGCCATAGCTAATCCGGATGTGGAATTTGTCATAAAACCACGCTACTCTATAGTATATTATGAACAGATAGAAAAAGCTCTGTGCAGAAACAATCTGAAATTGAAAGAAATACCAAACCTGAAGCTTAACGCTGATATAAATCCGCATGACCTGATATTAAACTCCGATGTAGTCTGCGGCTTCGGCTCCACGGTAATACTTGAGGCGGCAATAGCTGAAAAACCTGTAATAATACCATATTTCCATGAAGCTTTGAAGGAGGAATATCAGGAGTTCATACTCTTCAAGGAATACTTCAATCTTTTTAATGTTGCCCGAAGCCCCGGAGATTTGCAGGCCCTTATCGAAAAAAATCTTGAAAATCCACAGGTTTCAAAGGAATATATTGAGAAAATGACTGGATTATTTGAACAGTATGTATCATCTTTTGATGCCAATGCGACGGAAAGATATACGAAATTCATAAAAAGCGTAATAGAAGAAAGCAAAAAATAATTATGTCTGAAGGAAAAAGAAAATATTCTGATAATGATCTGAAGGAAGAAGCCAAGGCCTTTGACAGACATGTAAGCGCTAGAATAGAAAACGGCTTTATTCCGGATTTGCGTAATTTGCGTAAAGTCGAATGGTTTTACAATAATGCCTGGCGTGAACCGGAATTTGCTCAAATTCACTGGTTTCCAGTGCTTGAAAAAATAATTAAGCGAGCCGCTGAAAACGGTGGAAATGTCCTGGAAGTTGGTTGCGGGCATGGAATGCTTTCTTTGGAACTTGCCCGCAATAATCTGAAAGTGACGGGTATAGACCTTTCCTCCAAAAGCATCGAAACGGCAAGAGAATACGGCGAAAAAAACAATGATGGTGACAGTTTTGGCAGCCTTGAATACGTCTGTGATGATTTTATGGTAAGGGATTTCCCTCAAAATTCCTTTGACAGCATTATATTTTTCCGTTCGTTGCACCATTTTCCCGACATAGAGAGCGTGATGAAAAAAATCGAAGCACTTCTTAAACCAAAAGGGCTTCTTATGCTCTGCGAACCTATCCGCAGTAAATTTTCCTCCAAATCCGCTGAAATGACGTTGCTTTTGAGAAAAATCCTTCCGACATGGCGGGATTACGAGTCCAAGCTTGATTGTGAGTGGACAGACGCTCTCTGGGATAGAAAAGTCGAGGAGATCAGGAAAGAATATGCCTATGAAGATCATCACCATCAATCCGTAATGGACAACAGCATAGACTGTGACAAGCATATTCTTCATGAAGTCGATAAATATTTCAAAGTGGATTATCTGCATTATCATGACGCTTTCATAGACAAAATAATAGGAGGCCTGAGAGGCGAACACAGGTTCAAATTGGCGAAGTTCCTGAAATTCATAGACAATTACATGGTTTCCCATGAAATACTTCCGCCTACTTCAGTAACGCTTTTCGCAATTAAAAAATAAACTGGAAACTTATTTATGAAAAATCTTCCGATAAATTGGACAGGCAGAGTGCTTTCAGCTCCGATAATGATAAATTTTGAGCTTACATCAGGCTGCAATGTCAGATGCAGGCACTGTTATAATTTCTGGCGTGAAAATGCCTCAAGCACACATGACAGAGTAACAGAAGAAAAAATGGACGCTCTGATAGATATGATGATAAAAGATGGCGTCTTCCATATCGTCCTGACTGGAGGAGAACCTTTTCTTAATTACAAAGTATTGCTTCACGGCCTTAGAAAATGTACTGAAAACAATATTTCCACCAGCATGAATTCAAATCTGATGCTCGCGACTGATGAAAGAATGAAGCAGTTGAAAGAAGCCGGGCTGAACCATGTTCTGACAAGCCTCAATTCCTACGATCCGGCGGTGAATGACTACATGGTCAATAAAACCGGAGCGTTTGAAGAAATAATCAGAGGCATAAAAACGACAATAGCCAACGGAATAAGAGTAAGCGTCAATATGATTATTTCAGAGCCTAACAAGACACATCTTTATAATACCGCCAAACTTTGCGCTGAGTTGGGCGCGGTAAATATTTTTGCTACCCGGCTTGTACCGTCCGTAAATGTGGACAACCCCGAAGTTACGGATTTCTACCTTGAAAAAGAAGACGCCATGAGGGCTGTTAATGACTTGGCAAAAGCTAAAAAAGATTTTGGTATAGGCATAGGCTCTCTCATCAGCTACCCTCTCTGCATGCTTGGGGACCTGGAACAGTTCAGAGACCTTGTCGGAAGAGGCTGTCCCGCGCAAAGGGGAAACAGGATGGTAGTAAACGCGAATGGCGAAACGCATTCCTGTACGCATGAAATGAAAAGTTACGGGAATGTCTTTGAAATAGGGATAAAAGGAGCATTCAAAAAAATGCGTGAATGGCATGACGGTTCATACCTTTATGAAGCATGCAGAGACTGTGATTACATAAATGTCTGCCGTTCGGGATGCCGTTCCGCGGCTTATTCATACTACAAAAAAATGGATGAAAAAGACCCGCTTTTCCTCGGAAAAGACGCCGTTAAGAAACGTTATAAGATAGAAATACCTGAAGAAATAGGAAAAGCCGTCATGGAAGGGCATGAATTCATTGTTCCTGAAACTGTGAGATTCAGAAAAGAAGACGGTTTTTATGTTCTGAACGTAAGATGGGCAAATGCCTTTACGGTATCGGAAGAACTCGGTTCGTTTCTGATAAAGATGCGGGATTCAAAAGGTGCGGTCAGCATAAAAAACATGCCCGGGGAAAAAGCCGGAGACTGGCTTATAGCCTTGATATACAAGGATGCCCTCGAACCGAAAGAAAAGGCGTTGAAGGAAAAACTCGGGAAAAATTCGAAGTCCGGCTGCGGGCTTGATCCGTCAGATATCATACAGCTTCAGCATATTTAAAAAAGTACAATCTGTACAGGTCAGATAAAATGTTTAAAATCTATCTCGCGGATTAGGGTGTTATGATTAAAATAAATGTCCTCACAAATAACGGTTGTCCCAATTCAAAGGCTTTCAATTGTCCTCTGCTGGTTTCAAAAAAGATATTCGCGGAAAAAGGCTTCAAGCTCAACTTTAATTTCAAGCGAGATACCGAAGTCCTGAACGCGGACTGTATTTTTATAAATTCAAACGTTTTCCGCCCTTACTGGAAGGACAGCAAAAAAGAAATTTTCAGCTTTCTAGAAAGCGCGCGTTCCCTGAAAGTCAAAACCGTATGGTTTGACACCACCGACAGTACATGGTGTACACAGTTCGAAGTACTTCCTTTTGTTGACAAGTTTCTGAAAAGCCAGATTTTCGCTGATAAAAACAAATATCTTGAACGTTTCAGGACTGGAAGAATTTTTACAGATACTTTCGACAGCCTTTACAACGCCGGGGAGGAAAGTTCCGGCTACAGTCTTCCTGAAAAGGAATTTCTTTCCAAAATTGATATTTCATGGAACACCTGTTTTGAAAACTATACCGCCTCGCGTTTTGGAATATTTTCAAAGATAAAACAATTTTTAAGACCGCTGGCGCCTTCCTTGACAACAGGAGGAAAGTTCAATATAGATTTTATTCCTCCCGAAAAATACAGGAATATGAAAATAAGCTGTCGTACAGGACTCTCCCATAGCAGGCCATCGGTAGTGGCACACCGCAGGGCGATCGGGGAAATAATGAAGGAAATGGGCGTGGAATACGGAAAGATTTCCCTGCCGGAGTATTTTCATGAATTGGAAAATTCCCAATCTGCCATAGGGCCTTTCGGAGTGGGCGAAATAACCCTCCGCGATTATGAGATAATAATCTGCGGGGCCGCGCTGCTTAAACCTGATATGGAACATTTGCGGACGTGGCCGGAGCTTTTTGCTCCCGGCAGAACATATATACCCTTCAGATGGGACCTTTCCGACTTGAAGGACAAAATCAAATCTCTCGAAAATGCGGATCTTTGCAGAGAAACAGCAAAGAACGCACAGAATATATACAAAGACGCCGTTTCGGGAAGCGGAATGGAAAAATTCTGCGAGAGGCTTCTTAAAATTACGGAGTTGAAGTCATGATATTTTCAAAACAACTGGATAAATTTCTTTCCCTTTCCGCCGGAATTGCTTTTCCTCTATTCAGAAAAGCTCTGGATAAAAAATTTGAAAGCGATTTCAAATCCTTCGGGGTTGAAAGTACAAACGTGTGCAACGCCAAATGTTCTTTCTGCGCGTACAGGCTTGGTTATGACGGCAGAGAAAAAGGTTTTGTAAATGAAGACGTTTTAAGGCATTCCCTGAAGCTTTTTAAAAAACATGGAGGTTCCAATTTCTCTTTCATTTCGGTACTGGGCGACCCCCTTACGGACAAAGACCTGATAAGCAAGATTAAGATAATAGCCGCAGAGCCGCAGATAAAGGAAATAAATATTTACAGCAACATGATAGGGCTTGACAGATATGACATTGATGAATTTGTCACAAGCGGCGTTACCATAATCAGCGTCTCAACTTGTCTGGGCGGCAGGGAAATGTATAAGAAACTCTTCGGAGTGGACGAATATGAAAGGGCCATGAAAAATATTCTTACCCTCTTGGAAGCCAATAGAAAACATGGCAATCCCCTTAAAATAACCCTGCTTATAAGAATGTATTACCCGGTGGAAAAAAACTACGACAGGGAAATACTTGAGAAAATCAGGGAATACCTGCCGAAAAATAATATTGATGTGCTTCCATACGACATGTGGGATGATTACAACGGTAAAATCAAACTCCCGGACATTCCTGAAGGCGGTAAATTCAAGCATAATCTCCGGGATAAAAAAAGCCCCTGTTACGCACTTTACAGAAAAGTGCAGGTGCTTTACAACGGGGACATAGCGGTATGCAGTTGCAGAGTTTCCCCCGAACTGGTAACGGACAATATTTTCAAATATGAAGACCTCTTTGACTACTGGCATGGAAAATCCCTGGCAAAAATCAGAAATGAATGGAAAAAAGGCAATATTCCAAAAATATGCAGGGGATGTAACCATTATCAGACATTCGACGATATGGAAAAACTCGCTCTCAAAGAAATGTTCCGGGCTAAAATCAAAAAACTCTTTCCCAGATGAAATCCTCAGAAATAAATATATTGCTTGTATGCAGCAAATACATGCCCGAGTATTCAGGGGCCGGCTTCCGGGCGCATAACCTTTATAAAAGGCTCATAAAAAAATATTCCTCTTTAAAATTGTCCGTCCTCTGTGGAGCGGAAACGGAAAATTCATCGTCGGAATATGAATACGACGGATTTAAAGTCAGGCGCGTGGCAAATAAACCTTATCCGTCCCTTTCGTCTTCCCTGCTGAAATATTTTCAGATCGGCGTGAATTTCCGTTCCGAATACAGAGAGGCGCTCAAATTTATGAACACCATTGAGCCTGTGCCGGATATAATACATGTATTCGGAAAAAATTACGTAACCGTTGCCGCCTTGAATTTCGCGTCTTCGAAAAAAATACCCGCTCTTATAGAGCTTGTCTGCGAAATGGATACGCCTTACCAGTATGTGCCTTTTCCCGACAGGTTTTTAATCAAAGGAATTTTCCCTCCCGTGTATAAAACCGTCTGCATCTCGGAAAAACTTCAGGAAACATGCCTTTCTCACGGTATAAAAAAAGAAAATATATGGTGCAGGCCAAATCCAGTCAATGAGGAAATTTTTCATCCGATAGAAGAAAAAATCCGTAATGAATACCGGAGTAAAAACACTAAATTCGGTTCTGAAGACATATTAATTTCTTATATCGCCAAGTTCAGGCCCAGCAAGAATCATGATTTTCTGATAGACGTGATGAAAAAATTGCCGGATGAGTTCAAGCTCTTCCTTAAAGGGCCTCTTGTGGATAGCGGCCCCCTCAAAGAACGTGACAAAAAGCTGTATAAAGGACTTGGAAGAAAGATAAAAGAATATAAATTAGAGGAGCGGATTGAACTTCAGAGCGGTTTCTCTGACAATATACATGAGTTGTACGGGATGGCTGATGTTTACGCTTTTCCATCAACACAGGAGGGCTTGGGGACTCCCGTGCTGGAAAGCCTTTCATGTGGTGTTCCGGTTGTCGCCAACAATATTCCCGGCGTAACCGATACCATGATAGATGACGGGAGAAATGGTTTCATCTGCAATCTGGATTGCGGGGAATTCGCTGAAAAAATAAAAACGGCTTCTACTTTCAGTACAGAACAGAAAAAGGCGGAAGCGGAGAAAGTTATAAGATCGGCTGGAACGGAAGTTCTTGACGGAGAATACTTCTCTATAATAGAAAAGTTGATGAACTAATATATGGATTTCATAAGATATTTTGGCTTTTTCTTCAAACTTACCAAAGGCAGAATAATTCTGTTTTTTATCTCCGTACTTACTTCAGCTTTTTTCCAGATGCTTGCCGCGGCGTTTTTTCTGCCGGTTTTCGAGCTTGGAAAAACTGAAAAAACGGATACTTTTCTCACAAAATATATATACATCTTTTTAGATTATATGAATTTACAGGATACAAACAATATTCTCGCGTTTCTTCTGACAACCGCCGCGTTTTCACTTTTCATAAGCAGTATAATGCTTGTCCTTACAACAGTTTACTCGACAAAAGTCCAGGCACAGATACTGGTGGACATTCAGGCAAAAGCGCTGGAAGACCTTTTCAAAGCTGATTACAGTTATTTTTTAAGCCAAAATGTGGGATTTTTGAACAATATCATAATACAGCAAATACACCAGGTGGCACAATCCTTCAAATTTTATGGCACTATCTTTGTTTCCGTGATTTTTGCCGGCTTATACGGAGCGATTCCCTTTCTGATGAGGCCCAAACTTTCGGCGATTATGATTGTTATGGGCCTGCCTTTCATGATTCTTCTTTATTACATAAACAAGAAGACCAAAAAATTTTCCATGGACAGCGTTGAGCAATACAGTTTTCTCAACGGACTTATTATACAGTCCATCAACAATTTCAAATATCTTAAATCAACCTGTACATATTCGGCGGTTATAAGAAAAATCGAAAAAATAAGCCGGAAACTCGGTTCAATAATGAAATGGACAGCTTTCTGGGGATCCATCAGTACTTACGGAATAACCCCTTTCGCGGTGTCACTGATTTTCATACTCGTATATTGGGAAGTGACTGTGATGAAGACACCTGTAATAGATGCTATGGCTATTCTCGCATTCCTCTACGGAGCGTCTCAGAAAATATTGACAGTCCCCAGCGCGTATCAGAAATTCATAGGTTCTTTCGGAGCGATAGCAAATTACAAGCTCTTCCTTGACGAAGTATTGTCACATGATGAAAAAGTTTCCGGCAGAGACACCTTGAATCCAGATTTTTCAGGTAAACTTGTTTTCCATGAAGTCTCATTCAAATATCCAAGTGGAAAAGATGAAGTGCTTAAAGATATAAGTCTTGAAATTCAGCCCAATACTTCCATCGCTTTTGTCGGAGGCTCAGGCTCGGGTAAATCTACGGTAATCAATATGATATCCGGAATACTCAAGCCGGGAAAAGGCCATATATCGCTGTCAGATATTGAATACCGGAAACTGAACCTTTTTTTGCTGAGGTCCAGAATCGGTTATGTTACCCAGGAACCGGTAGTCTTCAATGATACAGTTAAAAATAATCTTACATTGTGGGAAAAAAACGCCGATTATGACAATATGCTGGAAGCCGGAAAACGCGCCTGTCTGGACGCTTTCGTGGATCAGATGCCTCAAAAATATGATTCTGTTCTGGGGGACAGCGGAATCAATATTTCTGGCGGGCAGAGGCAGCGCATCTCAATCGCGCGCGAACTTTACAGAGATACTAAATTCATCATACTTGACGAAGCCACCAGTTCGCTTGATTCGGAAACAGAACAGCTTATACAACAGAGCATTGATGAATTCAGCGGTAAAAAAACAATAATAATTGTGGCGCACCGTCTGTCCACAATAAAGAATTGTGACAGGATATATCTCCTTGACAGCGGTAAAATTATTGAGCAGGGTTCCTATGATGAACTCTATAAAATGGGGGGGAAATTCACTGAGATGGTTGATAGACAGTCACTTTAAGTATAAAAATTATTTATGAGGTAAAAATATGTTTATGGTTTCCCGGTTGCGTAAAATTATGATTTCAATATCGCCTTTTTGGGCGGAAAAAGCCGGAAGGTTCTATGTTTATTTCATACTTCCGTTTCTGCCGGTTGACGCATGCGCAGTCCAGAAGTACATAGGTGAATTTGGCCCGTTTAAGTTTCACCCGCGATTTATGTTCAGGGATTTTTCCAAATGGGGCATCAAGACAAATATTGATTTCAAAGCATCCATTGAGGCATGCAAAGGCAAAAAGTGCGTTATAGATATCGGCGCTCATATAGGCCTTGTTTCCTTGCCGATGAGCAGGGCCGCCGCTCCTGACGGAAAGGTTTACTCTTTTGAGCCGGCAGACCCGGACAGATTTTATTTTTCCGAAAACGTCAGGCTCAGCGGAATTAAAAATATAGAAATTATAGATTGTCTGGTGGGCAAAATATGCAAGGAAGGCGTTCTCTTTTACCAGCAAAAAGATGAATCCGGCGTCAGTTCGGTAGTTATCCTGAACAAGCATCCGGAGAGATATGTGAAATCATACAAAAAACAGGTCGCGATAGATGTTTTCTGCAAAGAAAAGAAAATATCTCCGGAAATAATCAAAATAGACGCTGAAGGAAATGAGCTTGATATTCTCGAAGGCGCCATGGATACTCTTAAAAACTGCAAGCCCATGATATTTCTGAGCATGCATGGCGGACATATCGGAGAACTCGGAAGAGAAGCAAAAGAAATTTACGGCATCCTTGAACAGGCATCTTATGAAATAGTGAACATAGACGGTTCACCCGTTGATAATCTTCTCAATATCGAATATATTCTGAGACCTCTTAAATCAGCGTAATTTCACTTGAAAGCAATAAAAATATATGCCGTCCCTACTGCAAACAGCTTCCGTGAAAATCACCGGGAAAAAGAAAAAACCTGTCTGGAAATACCTGCTTTTTTTTCTGATTATTCTGTTTCTTACCTTTACAATGCTTGAGGGAATAGCCCGTGTTCTAGTGTTTTTTTATAAAGATCTGCCTATGGAGAAAAAGCGTATTATCTGCCATGATATCACACTTCATCACGCCTGGGTATCTTCAAAAAAAAGCATTGACTCCAACAGAAGCATTCCGTATCCTCTGATAATAAACAAACAGGGCTGGGTTGAGCAATACGATGTAACCGTTGAAAAGCCTAAAGACACATACCGTATTTTTTATCTGGGCGATTCAAATACACAGGGAGTTGTGGCGCCCGAATACAAAATGGTTGAAATCGTGGAGAAAATGCTTAATGAAAAATACTCCGGCAGCGGAATAAAATTCGAAGTCATAAACACCGGCACCTCAAGCTATTCATGCATATTATATTATCTCCTGTCAAAACAGATAATGAAATATTCTCCAGACCTTGTTGTTCTAAATATAGACATGACGGACGTACCGAACGATTTTCTTTACAGGCGCACTGCCGTACGAAAAGAAAATAATGATTATGTTGCCGTACACCCGGACCTCAATTCCAAATATATCATGACCCCGCATGGCTTTGTGAAGTACAAAACTGGAAAAAGTCTTATCTCAAAGCTTTCCAGATATTCCGATTTCATGTTTTTCGTGGACAGATTCGTTTCCGAGTACCTGTGCAAAAAAGAAATTGACGACAGCAGCGCCGATTGGCTGGCCCTTAACTGGACTGATGAAATTAAGAATAACGTTAATGAATCAATGAAAATAATAACGATGAATGTTGAATTCCTGAGAAAAAACAATGTCAGGGCCATGATTACGGGAATACCATATTACAAACAGTACACGGGCTCTTTCTCCGAGAAGCCGCATGAAGCCCTTCAGGAAACAGCCGCAAAACTCAAAGTCCCCTTTCTCAATTCATATCTCGTACTGGAAAATAAGATAAAAGGCAGCTCCATGACAGATTATTACTGGGACAACGACGACTCTCATTTCAATATCGCCGGAAACAAGCTTTGGGCGCAGGCGCAATTTGAGTTTATCTGCAACCCCGCAAATAATCTTCTCCCTTTCGGCAGACTGAACAAAAAAACCGCGAACTGAATGGAATAGACAGCTATGTGCGGATTTGTAGGAATTTTTTCAAAATGCCGGAAGCGCTTTAATGAAGGCACTCTTCACAAAATGGCCTCCATGATAGCTCACAGAGGGCCTGACGACAGCGGGTATTTTGCGGACGATGACTGGCTTTCCCTTGAATTCAGACGCCTGAGCATACTTGACCTCAGCGCAAAGGGACATCAACCCATGCTCAGCCGCGATGGGCGCTATGTTCTGGTTTTCAACGGGGAGATATATAATTTCCGCGAGTTAAGGAAGGAACTTGAAGCAAAAGGTTCTATTTTCAAATCGGACACGGATACCGAGGTTATACTTGAAGCTTATCAACATTGGGGGAAAGACTGTGTTAATAAATTTATCGGCATGTTCGCATTCATCATAGCTGACCTCAGGGAAAAATCCGCGTTTATTGTCCGCGACTCTCTCGGCATAAAGCCCCTTTTCTTTTATGAGGATGCCGGATATTTCATTTTCTGCAGTGAAATAAAGGCGTTGCTTCCGTACGCTTCGCTTCAGCCTGAACCGGCAAGCGTCAACGAATATCTCGTTTTCAGGTCTCTACCCGGCAGAGAAACTCTTTTTAAAAATGTCTTCAACCTTATGCCGGGACATTATATTGAATTTAGCGGCGGCAAAATATGTGAAAAGGAATATTTCAATATCGCTTCCACACTCAAGCCTGATTATGAAAGGTCTTTTCAGGACACCTGTGATGAAATTGAGAAAACCCTTGATGAGAGTGTTTCAATTCACCTGAGAAGCGATGTCGAACTCGGCGTTCAACTCAGCGGCGGCGTCGATTCCAGCCTCATTACCGCTATGGCTTCGGCTAAAACCGGTAAAAAATTCCATACTTTTTCCATCTCTTTCGCGGAGTCTTTTTACGATGAATCCGAATACCAGAAAAGGATCTCCGCCCGTTACAACACCGAACATCACGACTACCCGATGGACGAAGATATTTTCACAGGTTCCCTCCATAAAAGCGTCTGGCATTATGAACATCCCTTGAATGACCCTAACGCCGTGGCGACTTATTACCTCTGTAAAAAAGCCCGTGAATACATAACCGTGATGCTTTCGGGCGAGGGGGCCGATGAAAGCTTCATGGGATACGCCAGATTCGGCAACGACGCGCAGAGACGCATGAAATTCCGTTCGTTTCTCTATCGGCATCCTCTTTTGAGAGAAATCATTTTTAAAGCATGGCCTTTCAAGAAAGGTTCGGCGCTTTTTAACATTACACGTTACGATCCGACCATGTATGTGCTTACTTACGCCGACCTGAATAAAGTAGATAAGCTCCTGAAAGGCAATGATTCAGGGATAAAGTTCAGGAAAAGCGTTTCAGCAAAAGCCCGTTATGACGTGCTTAATTCTACAATCCTCCATGACCAGGCCTGCGACCTGATGCAGTGGTTCTGGAGGGCCGACAGGATGGGCATGGCACAGTCAATGGAACTCAGGGTGCCTTTCTGTACGGTGCCGATGTTCAAAGCCGCTAATTCAATCCCTTACGAGCAAAGGGTGCTTTATGGAGAAAAAAAGGCAGTTCTCAAGAAAATAGCCGAGAAATACATGGACAAAGACCAGATTTACCGTAAAAAAATAGGCTTCGGAACACCCATTAACGACTGGATAAACAGAAAAGGCCTTTATTCTGAATTATATGACACAACTGTAAACTCCGAAGCCTTTAAATCACGTGAATTCATAAATTACAGTCATTTCAAAGAAATATATGACGCCCACAAATCCGGAAAATTCAAGGAAGTAAACAGCGCTTTCCTGTGGACTTATTTCAATCTTGAAATATGGTTTAAGATATTCTTTGAAGGAGAATGGAAACAATTCTGTTGATTGGAAAAAATCATGTGCGGAATACTTTTAAGCGTCAGTAAAGAAAATATAAGCCCTGCCCACCCTGCCCTCGAAATCATAAAACACCGCGGGCCGGACGGCTATGGCTCCAGAAATTTTACTTTCGGCGATTTCATAACCGGCCTCGGCCACAGACGCCTTTCCATAATTGACCTCTCCGAAAGAGGCAGTCAGCCTATGTCTTATCAAAATGAAAATCTCTGGATTACTTACAACGGAGAGGTTTATAACTATATCGAAATACGAAAGCAGCTTTCTTCAGAAGGTTACGAATTCAAGTCTGACTGCGATACGGAAGTAATTCTGGCCGCATATTCCCGCTGGGGCAACGCCTGTCTCAATCAATTCAACGGGATGTTCTCTTTCGCTATTCTGGACATAGGAAAAAGAAAGCTTTTCATAGCCCGCGACAGGTTGGGGATAAAGCCTTTATACATTTACAACAAAAAAGATTCATTCAGGGCTGTTTCTGAAATAAAGCAACTTACGGCTTTCAATGACTTCCATGCGGAATTGAACAGGGAAAAGCTTTATCATTTTCTCAATTCCGGCGATTTCAGCTTTGACGAAGGCACAATGTGGAAGGATGTTTATGAGCTTCCTCCCGGGCATTTCCTTGAGATAAACCTTGATTCATGGAAACCTGGAGATGATCTGAAAGCACTTCAATGGTATAAACTTCCGTATGATGACGATAAATTGACGATATCGTTTGACGATGCTGTGGCGGAGTTCCGGCGGCTTCTGGACCTTTCCATAAAATTCAGGCTGAGGGCTGATGTGCCTGTAGGTTTTCTGCTTTCCGGCGGCCTCGATTCCTCTACTCTGGTTGCTTTGGCCCACCAGATACCCAGGGACAAAGACGCTCACCTGAAAACTTATTCGTCATGTTATGAGGACAAAAAAATTGACGAAAGAGAATTCATTTATGCCATGCTTGATCATACTGGAGCTGATGCCTGTCTGCATTTTCCTAAACCGGAAGACATTTCGGCAAATTTAGATAAAGTGATATGGCATAACGACTTGCCTATACTTCATGGTTCGCCTGTTCCTCATTGGCTTCTTTATGAGCATATAAAAAAGGAAAACGACTCCCGCATAGTAATGCTTGAAGGGCAGGGTGCGGACGAGATACTCTGCGGTTATGGTGATTTCTACTGGGCCTTTCTGAATGAACAACTTAAACTGAAATCAATGGGAAGTTTTCTTCATGAATTCAGCATATTCCAGAAATACCATCATGAGCCTCTGAAAATCGTTTTTCGCAAATACATGCGCCTGCGTTTTCCAGATAACGTCAAATATCCGTCAAATCCCTTTATCAGACACGAATTACTGCTTGAAAATGACGGTAAAATTCCGCCAATTGCCGTCAAAAGGGAAGAGGCGACTGTGTCAGAACTGCACAGGAACAGGTTGACAATTCTCAGGTATATTTTGCATAATGTTGACAGAAACTCCATGTCGCAGTCCCGTGAAACGAGGGTTCCTTACTTGGATTACAATCTTGTCGAATTCTGCCTGAGATTGCCTTCGGCTTATAAAATTTCAGGAGGACTTTCAAAACGTGTTCTCAGAGAAGCGGTTAAGGAAGTTCTTCCTGATAAAGTTTATAAACGTGTGGACAAACAGGGTTATTCAAGTCCCGTGGCAAGGTGGGCGGCGAAGGAGTTGAACGGATTTTTCAGGGAAAATCTGGAGAAAGCCGTTGAGCTTCCGTTTGTTGAAAAGAAAAAGCTTATGGAATCCTTTCAGAAATTCAGTGCCGGAAAAGCTCCTTTTGATCCTGTCTGGTGGCGTCTGATAACGACAAAAAAATGGATTGACATCTTTAAAGTGAAATTATGAAAACCGAAGCGATTATTTTTTCAAAAAACAGGACATTGCAGCTGAAATCCCTACTTCTCTCCCTGCGTGAATTTTCGGACCTGCCCGAAGATATGATAAATATCATTTACGTCGAAAGCGGCGGCATAAGCTATGAATTGCTGAAAAAAGAGTTCAAATGCAAATTCATAAAGCAGTCACTCTTCCTGAATGATCTTAAAAACATCGTCGCCAATTCCAAGGCCGAATATATCATGTTCATGGTTGACGATCTTATTTTCAGGGAAAAATTTTCCATCGAGAAAGAGGAAAAAATACTGGACGGCGACAAGAACCTGGATGCGTTTTCACACAGGCTCGGCAAAAATATAGAAGTCGGCAGAACCCCCTCTTTCAAGCAGATAGAGGATGACATAATTGAATGGGAAACAGCGGAAAACCTCGGAAAGCACTGGAATTATTTCTGGGACGTCTCCAGTTCCACTTACAGGAAAAGCCTTGTGCGCGAATATCTTTCCAAATGCCGGGCCGCAAAAGAAACTTTTCCGAACCCGTTTGAGTTTCACTATTATTCATGTATGCCGTCAACGAGGGCTTCGGGAATAGTCCGCCTGATTAATTCCCTGCGTTATCCTTTCAGAAAGAAAAGCAGTAAGGTGGCCTGCTATGTAAAATCCAAATGTTTTACGCAGGGAGTGAATCTGGTTGCCGCCATAAATGATAAAAGAGATGAACTTTTTGACATTCAGACGCTTCATAAAAAGATGGAAGAGGGATATATTGTAGACTATCATATATTGAAGGACGCTGAAATTAAGGCCCCCAACGCCGGACCGGAATATTTCAGGCTTATAAAAGAAAAGGGCTGATAAAATGGGTGAAAAATTCAAGGATATATTTTCCATCCCGCAAATGCTTTTTTCCTTTTCACGGAAAGAAGTGGAAGCTTCTCTCGGGTCAAATACTTCCGTTTTCAAAACATTTTCCGGAAATTATGAGTTCAAGCTTGAGCATTCCGGAGTACATCCCGGGCCATGCTGTTTTGAGAACGCAAAATCCGCCTGTGTCATCATGGGTTATCCGATATGCGGCGATAAAATAAAGCCATGTGATTTTATTCTCTCAAACATCATGCCTGAAAATAAAATCGATATGGATTTTATCCGCGCTCTCGACGGGGAATTCCTGATATTTCATCTGAATAAAGCCGATGGCAAACTCAGCATCATCAATGACCGGTTCACGTCCATTCCGCTTTATTATTTTCATGACAAGGCTTCTGACGCTTTTTACGCGACGCCTTATTTCAGCGTTATTTGGGAATTTCTGGGGAAAAACAATAAACTTGATTTCAACAGTGAAGCTTTCTTTGAATTTCTCTGGTTTCAGAGGCTTTTCGGGGCAAAGACATATTCGCGCAATACATTTTTCATGCAGGATGCTTCAGTGCTGGAACTGAAAAACGGCAGTCTCAGCCTCGAACGTTACTGGCAGAGAAATTACGAGAAAAGCAAGCTCCCTCTGGTAGAGCATTCATACAGAATGTCCCAGCTCATGAAAAAGTCCGTCCGTCTCAAAGCCGGCGACAACAAAAGATACGCGCATTTTCTGAGCGGCGGCATGGATTCGCGTTCAGTCCTGGCGGCTTTCGACGATAATTTGCCTGTATGCTTTACGGCGACTGTCTCGGAAAACCGCGAACTGCGCACCGCCAGAGAAATAGCTCAGGCTAAAGGGGCAATGCACATGTTCCTTGAGCTTGATCCTGAACATTACGCTAAAATACTTGTTCCTTCCGTCAGGGTTTCAGGCGGTATGTACAACTATGACCACGGCCTTTTCTACGGATATAACGACATTGTAAAAAGCATGGCTGACGTTTCCTTTCACGGGCATGGTTTCGATTATATGTTTCAGGGCATGTATATCCCGGCAAAATCTTATGTTTTTGCGGGAAGAACGCTTTATCTCCGGAAAATGCTCGAAATACCTGAAGATATCGTGAGTTTCTTCATAAAGAACGCCTCGTACAGGATAAAAAACGCGAATGTCTGGGATTTCATTCTGCCGGAAAAAAGAAAAGCCCTCGAAGAATTCCAGCGTGAGAGTCTGAGAGAAATACTTGTGTCCGGCGAAAAATACACTGACAACCCCAATGACTTATGGGAATACATGACATTTCATCATCTTTCGAGACATTACAGCTATCCCAATCATGCGAGCATCGCGACTTTTGTAGAACAGCGCACTATATCTTTTATGAACGAGCTTTTTGATCTCTATCTTTCTTTGCCCGTAGAACACCGTTTTAACGGTAGAATAGAAAAGCAGTGTCTGAGGCTTCTGGATTTAAGGTTGGCCGAAATCTGGAGCGCCAACACCAATCTGCCTGTAACCGCGTCCTCTCTCAGACAAACAGTATATCAGCTTGCAGGAGCTCTGAAAAGGCGTATATTTCCTGAAGTACAGAAACCGGCATGGGCTGAGAGAACATGGCCCACCAGGGATTATGCCCTCCGTAATCAGCAGGGCTTAAAGGACGCGGTGCTCGAATTGTGCAAATCGGACACTCTCGAAAAACTCGGGTTTCTGGATATGGAAAAAGTAAGAAGTCTTTTCCCGCGCTGGATAGAGGGAGAAAATATAATCGGGGTCAGCGGCGATCTGGTTCAGACAGTCCTGACGCTGGGAACATTTTTGAAACAATGAATTGAGGTAATATGTATATTCTCGGAATTAATACCGGTCTCAACGCTTCGGCTGTTCTGATGCGCGATAATAAAGTTGTTTTCGCGATACAGGAGGAACGCCTTTCAAAAGTAAAAAACCAGCCCGGTTTTCCGGCGCTTTCCATACAGGCCGCGTTGGACCACTGCGGCATTACCGTCAACGAACTCGATAAAGTCGTTACCGGCGGTAAAACTTCAGTTGTTCCCGAAAGCCGTCAGGATGATCTCGATAAATTTCACAACAGATACGGCGATATCAAAAAACAATGGTTCGGCGAAACTGAAAACTTCCTCGCTAAATTCGCCCAGCGCGGTATGCGCAAACTCGCGTCCATAGGCAGTAATAAAAATCAGGAAAAAGAAAAATATCTGGAAGATTATCTCTCCGAACATAAACTGTTGGAAAAACATGAAAGATACGATCACCATCTTTGCCATGCGGCTTCCGCCTATTACGGGCTCGCAAAAGAGAAAAATGAAAAATATCTCGTCTTTACCATGGACGGCGGCGGCGACGGCAGGACAAGCGCCGTTTTTGTAGGTCAGAATGGAAAACTTGAGGAAATAGCTTCTTCGGATTCGTTTTCGCCCGCGTGCCTTTACGCTCATATAACATATATAATGGGCTTCCAGCCGCATGAACACGAATACAAACTCATGGGCCTTGCTCCATACGCCCAGCCTAAATACGCGCAGATAGCCAGAAATCTGCTTGCGCAATTCATCGGTTTCGACGAGACTGACCCGCTCGTTTTCAACAATACTTCAAAATATCCTGAAGTGCGTAATTCCAAAGGCCATCAGAAACAGGTTCTCATACATGACCTTTTCAAGACTGTATTAAACCTGCGTTTCGACACTCTCGCCGCAGGGCTCCAGATACTGGCGGAAGAAGTCGCCGTGCAGTGGATAAAAGCCGGAATAAAGAAAACAGGCATCAAAAAAGTGCTGCTTTCCGGCGGTTACTTCATGAACGTCAAAGCCAATAAACTTATTTCAGAACTTCCTGAAGTGGAATTCGTAAATTGTTTCCCGTCATGCGGCGACGAAACCAACGCTTTCGGCGCGGTGTTTCTCGCTTATCAGAACCTCAGGAAAGATAATTCGCCGGATATAGAATTCGGTAATTTCTGCCTTGGCACAAACGCGTCGTTTGATATCGCCGAAGCTTTAGAAAAATATAAGGATAAAGTCGATTTCAAAAAAGTCGAAAACATAAATGATGAGCTGGTAAAGTTTCTCATTGACAAAAAAATAGTCGCCCGCTGTTCAGGCCGCATGGAATTCGGTGCCAGGGCCCTGGGCAACAGGTCCATAGTTGCCGCCCCAGACGACATAAGGATAATCAACACCATCAACGCGGCAATAAAAAAACGCGACTTCTGGATGCCTTTCGCTCCGGCAATGCTTGAAGACAGGGCGGAGATGGCAATTGATATACCGGATTCACTCAAATCCGCGTTTTCGCCGTACATGATGTTCACATTCAACGCCAAACCTGAAATGTCCGATAAATTTATAGCCGGCATACATCAGGCAGACAAAACCGCCAGGGCACAGATAGTCAATCCGAAAATATACCCGGAATTTTATGACCTCATCAACAAATTTTATCAGAAAACAGGTGTGCCGGTAGTCCTCAATACTTCATTCAACCTTCACGGTTTCCCGATAGTCCTAGGGGCTTGCGACGCTATAGATGTCTATCTCAATTCAGCGCTCGACGTGCTTGTCGTAGATGATTATATAATCACCAGAAAATAAAGAGGTTTTTCAATGTATAAGGAACCGATACTGATAGCCGAAATAGGTTGCAATCACAAAGGCGATATGGATATTGCCAGGGAAATGATTGACACCGCCCATGTGTTCTGCAAAGTCAAATATGTGAAATTTCAGAAGCGCTGTCTTGAAGAATGCCTCACCCCGTCCGAATTCAGCGCCCCTCACCCGAACCCGGCTAATTCCTATGGGAAAACTTACGGCGAACACCGCAAATTTCTGGAATTCGATCTCGCGCAGCACAGGGAACTGAAAGAATACTGCGAGTCAAAGGGAATGGTTTATTTTTCCTCCGTATGGGATATTACTTCCGCAAAGGAAATGACTTCTCTGAAGCCTGAAATAATAAAAGTCCCCTCCGCATGTTCAACTCACCTTAAACTTATCGAAGTTCTCTGCGGAGAGTTCGGCGGTGAAATACATATCGCCCTCGGCATGACTTCAAGAAAAGAAGAGGAAGAACTCGTTTCATTCATTGAAAAAAAGAACAGGATAAAAGATACCGTTCTTTATCACTGCATTTCCGGTTATCCCGTTCCTTTCGATAATATGTCGCTGATGGAAATAGTCAGGCTTAAAAAAACTTACGGCGGCAAAGTCAAAGATATAGGATTTTCAGGTCATCACCTCGGCATAGCCATAGATGTAGCCGCTTACACGCTCGGCGCGAATTATATTGAGAGACATTACACCCTTGACAGAACATGGAAGGGAACCGACCATGCCGCGTCCCTCGAACCCGAAGGCATGAGAAAACTCAAGAGAGACCTTCTTGCCGCTTATAAAAGCCTTTCGTACAGAAAGGAAGAAATCCTCGAAATAGAAAAAGAACAGAGGCTGAAACTTAAATGGGACAGAAAATAAGCACCGTCGCCCTGATACCTCTGCGCGGCGGAAGCAAAAGCATACCGCTGAAAAACATCAAATCCATAGCGCGCCGTCCTCTGGCATATTGGACGCTTGACGCCGCCGTCAACAGCAAAGCTATTGACAGGGTTTATGTCGCCACGGATTCGGAAAACATCCGCGAAGTAATCGCCGCGTACAATCATCCCAAAATCGAAATCATCGGCAGGTCCCCTGAAACATGTACTGATACCGCATCGACAGAATCAATTATGCTGGAGTTTGCCGGGAAATACGAATTTGAGTATATTTTTCTAGTCCAGGCCACCTCCCCTCTCCTGCTTGCCGGAGATCTAGATGGGGGTTTCGCCAAACTGAAGGAAAGCGGCGCCGACAGCCTGCTTTCGGTAGTAGAACAGAAACGTTTCATCTGGGAAAAGGACGGGAATTTTGTAAAACCCGCCAATTATCTGCCTGAAAAGCGTCCCAGAAGGCAGGATTTTGAAGGTTTTCTAGTGGAAAACGGCGCGTTTTATCTCTGCCGCCGCGAGGATTTGCTTCGCACTAAATGCAGACTTTCCGGAAAAATAGCATGTCAAATAATGCGTGATGAATCCTATAACGAACTGGACGAGGAATGCGACTGGAAGATAATTGAGGCCTTCCTCGAAAAACACAGTTCGAAATAATTAATTGTTTTGAAAAATAAATAAATAAACATGGTGCAGGTCTTCGACCTGCTCGCCTCCCGGTGCGAACTACCGGGTCGCCCTGTCCTCAGGGCGAAACGCGCACCAGCGCGAAAAACAAGACTTTGCGGTGGCGCTTTATGCGCCTGATGAAATTAAGGCGCATAAAGAACGTTTACAGATAGAGTTCAGTTTGCGCAAAGCGCTCGACACATGCAAAAAATGGATTTTATATTGGCGAGTGCGTATTTCGCCCTGAAGACAGGGCGACCAACGCTTTCGCCGTTGGATCACGACCAGCCGGAGGCTGGACATAATTGTTTGTGTTGCAAATATAATTATAAATTAAGAATATAAGTCATGAGAATAGCGCATCTGATACCACAGTTTTACCCGTATATCGGCGGGGCGGAAATATGCGTGCATAATATCTGCAACACCCTCGGCGCCTCCGGGCATGAAGCCTTTGTCATTACCACAACCCCGCCTCCATCGGAAGCTCTCGCCGTCAATTATAATATTATCAGGATTTCCAGCAAAACCGGAGGACTTTTCAGGCGTTTTCCCAAAGCCGGAAAACTTTATCTGCAATTTAAACTTTCTCAGCTTCAGAAAAAATATAAGTTCGATTTGTGGCAGGTTACAATGGGGTTTCCGCTCGGGGCCTATGCCGTCGATTTCTTCAAAAAGAATAAAATTCCCTGCATACTCCGCTGCTGCGGGGAGGATATTCAGAAATTTCCGGAAATATCTTATGGTTACAGACTTAATAGCGATATTGACGCCCTTGTGACGGCAAAATATCCGCTTTATGACGGACTGGTGGCACTGACCCCCAGCGTTAAAGAAGAATATATGAAAATAGGAATTCCGAAAAGCAAAATCAAAATAATCCCCAACGGCGTAAACAACCTGAAATTCAAAGAAGCCCGGAGTAATTCCGTCATAAAGGAAAATATTCGGAAAGAACTGGGAGTGAATGACGGGCAATTGTTGATTTTGACGGTAGGCCGCTATCATCCTAAAAAAGGTTTCGACCTCATACCGTCAATTGCCGCTAAACTGAAAGAAAAAGGTCTGGACTTTGTATGGGTTATCGCAGGGAAAAAATCTTCTGAAATATGCGCCAAGTTTCCTGAATGCAAGAACTTGAACATAAAAGCCGTTGAAAAATTTGCCGGGAATTCTGAAGACAAGTTCAATCTTCCCTCCCCTGGCTTGATAAATCTTTACTGTTCCGCCGATATTTTTGTTCTGCCGACACTTATAGAGACTTTCGGTATGGTGCTGGTGGAGGCCATGGCTGCCGGATTGCCGATTGTTACGACAGACGCGGAAGGGGTAAAAGACGTCATAGAACATGGCGTCAATGGCCTGAAAGCCCCGTCAGGCAATATAGAAAAGATAAGTGGCATTATATCAGAACTTATTGCTGATAAAGAGCTTAAAAATAGACTTTCAAATGACGCCCTTTTGACGGCTGAAAATACTTACGATTGGAAAACAGTGACGGATAAATACATAGGGTTTTATCGCGAAATTATAGATAAAAAGAAAGTGTAATGATGTTATTGCCCAATTTCATATATGCCATTTCGCCCGGTGGGCGACCAGCGTGTTCGCCGCTGGACCGCGCCCCGGTACGACCGGGAGCGATATTGATAAGAGTTTTATATGGAAGAATCTTTCTTCGCAGAGGAAACCTTGACAGTTCAAGGTTCCCCCTTGCATCCCTCCTCCAAAACTTTTGTACTTCATAATTATAAAAAAGTCTAAATCATGAAAAAGAAAAAAATATTCTGTCTGATAGGACAACTCGGAAACGGCGGAACTGAAAAACAACTCTATCTTTTCCTGAAATATCTGGACAGGGAACAGTATAACCCTACTGTTATTGTAAGTTCTTCAGATAAAGGCAAATGGGGAAAATATATAGAGGAACTTTCCATTCCCGTGATATCTCTCTGCGGGATGAACCAGATTTTTAAACTCCTGAAATTCCGTTATCTGGTTTTCAAATACAAGCCCGAAGTCATATTCTCGTGGAGTTTTTTCACAAATGCCTTTTATATGTTTGCCGGGCGTTCCCGTTTTATAGGGGGCTTGCGAGGAGATCTCCATGTGGCAAAAGAAAAATTGCATCCGTTCCATAGAGCAAAATCACTTGATAATGAAAGTTTTATAGTCAACTCGTCCCTTTTGAAAAAAGAGCTTATGCAGGAAGGGATAAAGGAAGATAAAATTAATCTTATTCATAATATTTATGAAAGGAATAAGAATTTTTCAGAAAAACCATATCTTGAAAAATGGAGAAATGAATTAAGAAAAAAGATGGAAGTATCTGAAGATACAATACTTGTAGCGTCAATCGCAAGGAATACCCCTGAAAAAGACATACCGTTTTTCATAGATGTCTTTCAAAAAGCCTCTGAAAGAATGCCCAGGCTCAAGGCTTTTCTGATAGGGGAGGGTGGAACGGCTTTTGCGGAGGAGATAAAAAGGAGGGGGCTTTCCGAAAAATTCATACTGACGGGGCATTATGAAAACGCCTCCGAACTTCTGCCTGCCGCGGACATATATTTTCTTTCTTCCAAGACCGAGGGCATGCCGAACGTAATTCTGGAAGCGCTTGATGCGGGCTGTTGCGTATTTTCAACGGATGTCGGCGGGGTAGGGGATATATTATCGGAACTCGGCGAAGAACTTTCTTCTAAAGTAATACTGAAAGACAGAAATATTGATTCAGGCACTGAAAAACTTATAGAAACAGCTCAAAATCCTGCCTTACGCAAAAAGATTATTGAAAAAAGCGGGGAGTGTCTGAAACAATTTCAGCCCGAAAAGATAATGTCCGGATATTATGAAGTTCTGAAACGCATTGAGCGTTAATCTTTGAATTTTAGGGAATCACAGGTTAAATTTCGATGTTTTAATTGTTATTCTGCCGCAACGGAAGTAGCGGCATTACGAAAGACGAGAGTATTTTAGCGAAGTGCGGGTATTTTCTACCTGTCAATTTAATTTATAACAGGATGATTTATGAAAAAGGCTCTGATAACTGGGGTTACAGGACAGGATGGCTCATACTTGGCCGAATTGCTTCTCTCAAAAAATTATGAGGTGCATGGAATAATAAGGCGTTCAAGTTCTTTCAACACGGAGAGAATAGACCATTTATATAAAGACAGACACAGTACCGAAGTCAAGTTCTTACTGCATTACGGGGACCTCTCGGATGCCGGGAATATCAGAAATATAATCGGAAGTATCAATCCTGACGAGATTTATAATCTCGGCGCGCAGTCCCATGTGAAAGTCTCCTTTGAACAACCCGAATACACGGCGGACGTTGACGCATTGGGAACACTGAGAATACTTGAGGCTGTAAAAGACCATCAGGAAAGAACAGGACAGAAAGTAAGATTTTATCAGGCCGGTACTTCTGAAATGTTCGGCAAAGTCGTTGAAACGCCTCAGAAGGAAACAACGCCCTTTTATCCGCGCAGCCCTTATGCCTGCGCAAAAGTCTATTCGCACTGGCAGACTGTAAATTACAGAGAAGCTTACGGGCTTTTCGCGGTGAACGGAATACTTTTCAATCACGAAAGCCCCAGGCGCGGCGAAACTTTTGTAACGAGGAAAATCACCAGGGCCGCGACAAGAATAAAACTCGGGCTTCAGAAAAAACTTTATCTCGGCAATCTCGACGCTAAAAGAGACTGGGGTTATGCGGGGGATTATGTCGAAGCCATGTGGATGATGCTTCAGGCGGACGGGCCCGATGATTATGTGGTTGCCACAGGGGAAACTCGTTCGATAAAGGAATTTCTGGATGCCGTTTTTAAAAGGCTTGATATGGACTGGAAGGAATATGTGGAAATAGATCCCGCCTATTTCAGGCCCTCTGAAGTGGATTTGCTTCTTGGTGACAACGGCAAAATAAGAAAAAAACTCGGCTGGAAACCGAAAACGAGCTTTGAAAAACTGGTTGATCTGATGGTCGAATCAGACATGAAACTGGCGGAAAATGAGAAAAAACTTTTATGAACAAAAACGATAAAGTATATATAGCCGGGCACAGGGGCATGGTGGGTTCAGCCATCCTGCGGCTTTTGCAGAGGGAAGGTTTTACTAATATAATAACGAAGACCAGGCAGGAACTTGATCTGACAAATCAGGAAAAAACCGCCGAGTTTTTCTACAGGGAAAAACCTGAAATAGTCATAATAGCCGCGGCAAAAGTCGGCGGCATCAATGCCAATATGAAACAACAGGCTGATTTTCTTTACCATAACCTGATGATACAGAATAACCTGATTTATCAGTCTTATATCAGCGGAGTGAAAAAACTTTGTTTTCTCGGAAGTTCCTGCATATATCCCAGGGAATGCCCCCAGCCCATAAAGGAGGAACATCTCCTGACCGGCCCCCTTGAGCCGACGAATGAAGGCTATGCCATAGCTAAAATCGCCGGTTATAAACTCTGTTATTATTACGCCAAACAGTACGGGATGAACACTGTTTCGCTGATGCCCTGCAACCTTTACGGGCAGAATGACAGTTTCGACCTTGAAAACTGCCATGTTCTTTCAGCGCTGGTAAAGCGTTTCACGGATGCCGCTGATAAGGGAAACACTGAAGTTACGCTCTGGGGGAGCGGCAAGCCTAGAAGGGAATTTCTGCATGTCGATGACTTGGCAAGGGCCGTGTTTTTCATAATGAACAACTGGAACGCCCCGGAAATCGTCAATGTCGGTTCCGGTTCCGATATAGCGATATCCGAATTGGCGGGAAAAATATCGCTTCATTCAGGGTTCAGGGGAAAAATAAACTGGGATACCGGCAAGCCCGACGGCATGATGAGAAAATGCATGGATGTAAGCAAAATATCGGGCATGGGCTGGAAGCCGTCCATTTCATTGGATGAGGGCATAAAAGAGATGGTAAACGAATACAGAAAAATCAGGAAACAGGGATGATTATCTCTGTAATCACACTATGAATATATTATTTCTCGGTGAGCCGCAGAGCCCTAATACCATATCATGGGTCGAAGGGCTGAGGGCGCTCGGATGTGTGGTAACAATAGCCTCCGCGCGTTCCGACGGCAGGGACGGGGCATATCCGATAGGCCCGGTGAGTTTTCCGCCCAGGCTCCGTGTCCTGATGGGGACGGCGGATATTAAAAAGCTGATTAAAAAATTCAAACCCGATATCCTGATAGCATACAGAGTAACAAGCTACGGCTATCTCGCCGCTCGTACCGGCTTTCATCCCCTCGTGCTTGCCGCGCAAAATGAAAACATAGCTTTTCATCCGACACACTCAAACCTGCGCGGCAAACTTCTGAGCTATTTCGCGAAATACGCCATAAGCAGGGCCGATCTGATACACTCATGGTCTGTTAATGTTTCAAAGGGCCTGAAACGTTTTGACGCTTCCGATGAACAGATACTGCAGCTCCACCGGGGCATAAATACTTCGGTTTTCGAAGCTCCCGAAAACTGGGATTTTCAGAAAACACACATAAAGCTGATTTCAACGCGCGCGCTTTATCCGCAATACCGCATCGGCGACCTGATAAAAGCGTTTTCCGTGTTTAACAGTAAATACGAAGATTCGAGTTTGGTTATAACGGGCGATGGCCCAATGAAACAGGACCTTGTAGAGCTTTCCAAAAAACTCGAACTGCTCGGTAAAGTCATATTTACCGGAAGGGTTAGTCCCGAAAAAGTGGCAAAAGAACTCAAGGACGCGGATATATATGTTTCTCTCATAGAGACGGAAGGGCTTTCAAGCTCTCTGCTGGAGGCTTGTTCCTGCGGGGTTTTTCCGATTGTCGCCGACATACCGGCGTCAAGATGCCTGATTGAACCCGGCAAAAACGGAATGCTCCTCTCCAATACCTCCCCGGCTGAACTCGCAAAAGCTCTCTGTTCGCTCATTGAGAAAAGGGAACTGCTGAAAAGCGGCGCCTCTTTCAACGCAATGCTTATTTCCGAAAAATTCGACAGAGAAAAAAATCTCGGGAAATTTGTCGAAAGATACAGTTCTCTCATTGAGAAATATAAGCAGATATGAAACACGCTGGAAAATATAACCGTTTATACATTCACGTCCCCTTCTGCGAGGCGAAATGCCACTACTGCGCGTTTTATTCCATACCTGACGCGAATGACAGATTAAAGGACGAGTACCTTAAACGTCTCGAAATGGATTTTATCGCGGAAGCCCGCAACTGCAATGAATTGAAAAGCATTTACATCGGCGGCGGCACCCCGACTGTCCTGGGGGCGGAGAGACTCAAATCTCTTTTTTATCTCATAAAAACTAATTTCAATATAAGCCGGAACCCGGAAATATCCATAGAATGCAATCCTGAAACAGTTGATAATGAAAGGGCTTCCATAATCAGCGGCTTTGCCAACAGGGTAAGCATGGGCGCGCAATCCTTCAATCCACGCCTCAGAGAGTATCTCGGCAGGCGCGGCAGCGTGGAAAATATCTATTCAGCCTTTGCCATGCTTATGGAAAAAGGAATTAAAAACATAGGCATTGACCTTATTTACGCCATACCGGGGCAGAAATACAGGGAATGGGCCGAAGATTTGCGTATGGCGGCAGAACTGGGAGTAAAACACATTTCGGCATATTCTCTTTCCATCGAAGAAGGCAGCCTGTTGGCGGTGGAAAAAAACGCTGTCAAAGTTTCCGAAGAACTCAGTGCCGACATGTGGGCGCTGACAGGGGATCTGCTGGAAGATTCCGGTTATAAAAGATATGAAATTTCTAACTACGCTCTGCCGGGCTTTGAATGCATGCACAATCTGGAAATATGGTACGGCGACACTTATCTCGGATGCGGCCCCGCGGCAAGCTCCTATGACGGAATTAAAAGATGGACCCATTCACCGAACATCAACAGGTGGCTGGACTGGAAGGGTACAGAACAAGACATAATAGAAGCTGAAAAAAGAGCGGGTGAAATATTCATAATGGGCCTGAGAACAGTCAATGGCTGGGATAGAAACACCTTTATGGAACGCACCGGCTTTGACTTCATGCAATGGGAGGACAAGTTTGCTCCTCTTAAAGCTTCAGGCCATCTCGTTTACAATAATTCTTCCGTCAGCCTCCCCGAAAACGGCATTCTCCTCTGGGATGAAATCTCCGAAAACTTTATCTGAATTTTTTTTGCGAACAATCATGTGCAGACTCCGTCTGCCCGTAGTCCAGAGGCGGAACCTCTGGTCGCACTGTCCCCAGGGCGAAATGCGCATCAGCGCAAAACTGTATCCGCTTGCTTTGCCATTTTCCCTCAGAGAATTTTTTTCTTTTTCATTTGACTTAATGTAACAAATATGATACAATGCTGATATGGAATGGAAGATTACATATTACAGCGGGAAGTTGCAGGAAGAAATACTTGATTTTCCTGCGGGTATCCAGGCAAGGTACTTGCTTCTTTCTGACAGAATGAAAATTTATGGTCCTAATCTTGGGATGCCGCACACAAGAGCTTTAAAAGGCGGACTCTTTGAGCTGAGGCTCAAGTCTGCTGAAGGGATTGGGCGTGTTTTCTATTTCACTCTTTCCGGGCGTGAAATAAAAATGCTTCACTGCTTTGTAAAGAAAACTCAGCAGACACCGGAACGTGAACTTGATATTGCCAGAAAAAGAATGAAGGAGCTTAAAAATGTTAACACATGAACAACTAAAAGAAAAGATGCTTCGAAATCCGGAAGTCAGGAAACAATACGAAAATCCCGACCCGGAATTCAAGGTCCTTGACGTGTTTCTGAAAGCCAGAAAAGACGCTAAAATGACGCAGGAAGATGTTGCAAAAAAAATGCACACCAGCCGTCCGGCTATAGCGCGCATTGAATCTGTAAGCCGGAAACACTCTCCCAGCCTGAACACTCTTTTCAAATACGCAAAGGCTGTCGGATGTGAACTTGAAATTAAATTAAAAAGAGTCCTCTAATCCTTCAGCCCCCAAAAAATTGAAATCCGCAAAGTAAAAATTACTTTTCCTAATACTGGGAATGTAATTATATAGTTATACCTGAAAAGAAACTAAAATATCAATTAACAAAAGTTCATTAATTCACGCTATTAACCATTTACCTAAATTTGCTTTTTAGGGCTTTGTGGTTTATAATTAAAAGATGTTTGAGTGGGGAATTCCGTTAGATCCGGATGCGGTCGCGCCACTGTAAATGAGAAAAAATCTCATGAGCCAGACCTTCACTGAAACAGTTATTGTTAAGATGTCTCCGCGTCAGGGACTTGATGTTAAAAAAATCTTTTTTTGACTTTCAGACTGCCGATGTTCGCGGATATGGACATCGGCAGTTTTTTTATGCGCGTAAATTGATTGGAAAGTCATGAAAAAATACATATACGCTTTTTTGTTTATCCTCTTTGCGGATTTTTCCGTTTACGCGGAAGAAAATCCTCGCGTGGTTTCGCTTTCGCCGAGCTTGACTGAAATAGTCTTTCAGCTCGGAAAAGGAACTTGTCTGGTCGGGCGCAGCGCGGTATGCAATTACCCGGAGGAAGCCTCTAAAATACCCGTCGCCGGAAACCTCGGTTCGCCATACATGGAAAAACTCGCGGTACTTAAACCGTCCATTCTTATAATTTCCTCCTTTCAGGATCCTTCAGTCAGGAAAACCCTCGAAAATATGGGCGTAAAAGTAGTGGTCCTGCCTATGGACAGCATCGATTGTTATTTCAGCGGAGTGAAAGAACTCGGTAAAATCCTGCACTGCGAGGCCGCCGCCGAAAAAGAAATCGAAAGAGTAAAAAAGGGTTTGGAAAGTTTTAAGGAAAATATTAAAAGTACAGTGCCTGAAAAAAGGCCCCTTGTTTATCTTGAAGTCTGGAACAGCCCCCTGATGACGGTAGGCAGGAAATCCTTCATCAATGATTTTATAAGTTATGCGGGCGGGAAAAATGTCGCCGGAAATGAGGCAAAAGATTATTTCACCTGTTCCGAGGAATGGGTTATTATTTCCAACCCCGACATCATCATAAGCCCCGCGATGGGAAAGGAACAGATGAAGGATATTCTGAAAAGATCAGGATGGGCCGGAATAACGGCCATAAAAAATAAAAGGGTTTATCTGGCGCTTAATCAGGACCTGATATACAGGCTCGGCCCCAGAATTCTCGAAGGAATTGAAATCATAAATAAATGTATTTACCCCGAAAAGGAAGGTGATAAAAAAGGCGTTTGCGCCAATTGATAAAATTACAGATTTAATATTTTCAGTATAAGGGAACACGGTTTAAATCCGTGGCGGGCCCGCCGCTGTAACCGGGGACTTGTATTCAAAGAGGCGAAAGCCCGGCCACTATATCTCATAACAGGGATATGGGAAGGCCGTTGAAATCAGGAACGATCCGGTAGCCAGAAGACCTGCTGGAAATATTCAGTTCTGAAATCCGATGGAAAAGGGTTTCGACATACGCTCAGGCGTTGTGTCGAAACCCTTTTTTTCTTGGGACGGAGTCCCGTTTCTTATCTTCGCTCAACTTCGTTTGCGAAGGAAGAGAATAAACAAAAAACATGAGAGGAGGTGAAAATGAAGAAAAAGAGCGTAAAGAAGACAGAAAGCGTCATCGGACGCAGAAAGGTATGTTCCGCTTCGGGAACAGGTCTTTCACATTATATCCTTATACAGGGTAAGTAATTGAAAACATGAGGCGCGGAGCTTTTTGTTCCGCGCCTCTCTTTAACTGATTTTGGGAAAATATTATGCAGACTATCAAAAAAGATACGTATAAACATCATAACACGGGCTACGGTCCGGTTTTTCAGACAATAGATATTGAACACAAGGATTATCTCGCTCTCGTGGAACCCGATACCGCGTTCTGGCTGCTCGTCAAAAAAAATAAGCTCGGTAATCTGATTTCCGATAAAAAATTCATAGAGTATTTCAAAGAAAAATCATCCAGTCTCAAAAAAGACATCAACGCGTTGCGTTTCGAAATTAAGCCTTCAGCCGTATATCTCAATCCCACTGAAAAGTGCAATTTCAACTGCACTTACTGTTATATACCCGAAGAAATGCGCAAAAACGGTTCCGAGATGTCTTCCGTCAAAATGTTGGAATGTTTTAAAATACTGAAAGGCTATTTTGAGAAAATTCTTCCTGCAGGGCGCAAAGCTCAGATTATTTTTCACGGTTCGGAACCGATGATGAACAGAGAGGCCATGTTCAATGCCATAGAAAAATATTCTGACAGTTTTGACTTCGGAGTGCAGACAAACGCCAGTATGCTGGATGAGAGCGCGATATCTTTTCTGCGTTCGCATGAAGTCGGGATAGGCATATCGATAGACGGGCCCTCCTCCGAAAGTGCCGATAAAAACAGGCGCAACTGGAACGGAGAAGGCTTTTTCGACAAAATAACGCCGCTCCTTGGCAAACTTAACGATTATTCCAAATTCAATGTCATCTGCACAATTACCGCGGACAATATGGAATACCTTTCCGAAACCGTTGACTTTTTTCATGAAAACAAAGTCAGGGTGTGCATGCTTAACATTCTGCGCTGCACTCAGGAAAGGTCGAGAAAGGTTAAACCCGATGAGGAAAAAGCCGCGAAACATTATATAGCCGCTCTGGAAAGGACACACGAGCTTTACAAAAAAACAGGCAGAAAAATTATTGTGGCCAATTTTGCGAATATCCTGATAGCGCTGATGGCGCCTGGGGCGAGAAAACTGATGTGCGACATATCGCCGTGCGGGGGAGGGCGTTGTTTCTTTTCCGTATCCGCTAACGGCGATATTTTCCCATGCAGTGAATTTGTAGGCGTTCCGGAATACAGGGGAGGAAATATATTCAGCGACGCGATAGATTCCGTTCTCAGTTCAGCTGTTTTCAGATCAATGACAGGGAGAATGGTTGAAGACATCTACCCCTGTAAAACCTGCGCGATAAGGCATTTCTGCGGTTCGCCGTGTCCTGCCGAGGCACATACGATGAACGGCGGAATGGACAGGCCGGGAGCGTTTTGCGCATTTTATGAAGCCCAGGTGCGTTATGCGCTGCGGCTCATAGCGGACAAAAGAGAAAGTGATTTTCTCTGGGAAAAATGGGATGCTGGAACTGAAACGCTGTTTGATGCGGAAACGCTTAATTTTTAGTCTTGACGCAGTCGGGAATAAACGGCTTGAAAGTATTGATATCCTCTCCGGGATTTGCCGTTTTCAGATAGACGACAGGTTTGCCGTTTTCCGGTATATGGATTATCCAGGTGGCAAGGGTGCGCGAAAGCTTCGGAGAGCTCCCTGTCCTCCATATACTGTTGTCGGGACCGGCATTCCTGTCTTCGCTGAAACGGATGAAATCCTGAAGCGTAAACTTACCATTGCGGGTATTGAGAAGTTCTTCTATCCGTTTAAGTCTTTCAAGGCTGCTCCTGCCGATCTTCTTTTCATTTGCCCATTTCATTCCGTCAAGTATGTAATGGTTCGTCTGGCAGAGTGTCCCGTTCTGAATTATCTTTGACTCAAATTTACCTTCAGGGCCTATTTCAACAAGGGCGATTTTATTTTTATCGGCAAGCATGAAATTAAAGGGTTTCGCGTTTGAAAAAATGTCCTTTTTTCCAAGCGCGGCATCAACGGAATCACAGCTTGCGAGAATTCCTGCGCAAACGTTTTTAACGGTGTGTACATCATTATCATCTTCGACGCTGGAGGCCGTGGAACTTACTATGGCAAGGCCTTTTTCATTCACTCCGGCCTTTACATATTTTTTTTCTTTGTGAGTCCGTATAAGGGCCGTGTATTCGTAAGCTTGGGAGGGCTTTACGGTTTCAAGTGTACAGACCTGATCAGGGGCGGGCCTGTAATCCCGGTTTTTGGCAAGTAGAGATCCGCCGCCCTCCACTTTGTCCCCGGAAGCCGCCCAAAGCGTACATGCTGAAAGCTTTCCGGAAAAGGATAAAAAGCAGAAAAATACCGGCAATATGAATAATTTCTTTTTGAGTAAGCGCATTAAATAAATCCTTTCCAGTGGATTTTATAGTAAACGGCTGTTTTTTCAAGCCGCTTCAGGCAGTAAATAAAAAAAATAACTTACTATTGGATTATTTACGTGGACACAATAACTTAATATGATGCGATGTGCATGTTTTAACTGAAGTTTCTAGCTTAAAAGCCTGAAAATCTTTTGCGCATGGCATAATATAGTTATTATGCGGAGAATAAAATACAGGAAAAATAACAAATGAAATATGTTGTATATTGTGATGAAAGACGGCAAATGGAAGTTTTCCACCGCATATACAGTAAATGCCTCAGATATAAGACGCTATACTGCAAGAGGAAGAAAAATATGGGAAGTAAATAACAATGCCCCGTGATTAACTGGTACACGGGACCAGAAACCCTATCCACTGCCATAAGGAATGGAGTTCACTATATTATAATGTTAATTTAAATGAAAAACAAGTATACAGAGGAGTTTTTGTGAAAATAACGGTTGCGCACAGCACTAAGGAAGGTTTAAAGGCGGAGTATCTGAAACATTTCAGCGGAAAAGAAGCGTCAGAAGATTTTTTTGCCGAGGGAGACAGCCCCGAAACAATTAATGCCGTTCTCAACGCGCTCAGGGAAAAAGGGCACGAAGTTTCAGGCATTGAAGCCGATGACGAGGCTTTGACAAAACTTGAAAAAAACAGGCCGGACATTGTTTTCAATGTAGCCGAAGGGCTTTTCGGGGATTTCCGCGAGTCCTATATGCCGATGATTTGCGAAAGGCTCGGCCTGCCGTATACAGGTTCAGGCCCCGTGGAGCTGGCCGTCTGTCTGAACAAGGCCCGCGCCAAGGAAATTCTCAGCTATTATTCCGTTCCAAACGCTTCATTTAAGGTTTTTTCTTCGGCTGACCGCAGGGAGCTTGAAGGAATGAAATATCCGCTGATAGTAAAACCAGTAGCCGAGGGAAGCAGTAAAGGAGTTTTTGATAATTCAGTTGTCGAGAACCCTGAAGAAGCTTATAAACTCGTAAAGGAATGCCTGAAAAAATACAATCAGCAGATAATTGTCGAAAATTTTCTTGAAGGTGATGAATTTACTGTGGCTGTCTGGGGCAATGGCGATGAAATAGAAGTCCTGCCGATTGTTTCAATCAACTATGACGACCTGCCCGAAACAGCCCACAAAATATATTCCTATGAGGCCAAATGGATATGGGACACCCCTGAAAACCCCCTCGATATTTTCAAATGTCCCGCCGATATCAGTTCTTCGACAAAAAAGGGAATAGAAGAAACTGTCAAAAAAACCTATAGAGTACTAGGCATAAGGGACTGGTGCCGTATTGACGTAAGGCTGGACGCAAAAGGCGTTCCTCACATCATAGAGCTGAACCCGTTACCGGGAATTCTGCCGAAGCCGGAAGACAATTCCTGTTTTCCGAAAGCCGCCAGGACAGCCGGTTATTCCTACGGCGAAATGCTGAATAAAATAATCAGCATAGCTTCCAGGAGATACGGCATCTGATATTTGAATTATGCCAAGCTTTGAGAGAACTCAAATCTGGTGATTTTTGAAAGTTCTTTTTTGATGGAATACTCAGCTTTTCGCAGGTCGTATTCTTCCTGAAGATTCATCCAGAAGGCGGCTGTTGTCCCGAAGAATTTGGCAAGTCTCAGCGCCGTATCGGCTGTAAGTCCGCGCCTGCCATGCACTATTTCGTTTATCCGGTGTACGGGTACGCGGATTTCTATTGAAAGCCTGTTCTGGCTTATGTTCATTGGTTGCAGAAATTCCTCCAGCAGGATTTCCCCGGGATGAATGTTTATAGGTGTTCTCATAAGTGAGCCTCCATATATTTTCAGTGATAATCTGTTATTTCAACGTTTTCCGAACCGTCATTCCAGTTAAAACAAAGCCGGTACTGATCGTTAATGCGTATTGAATATTGGTTTATCCTGTTTCCTTTTAATGCTTCCAGTCGGTTGCCGGGAGGAACACGCAAATCATTCAGTTTTTCCGCACTTGCCAGCATAAAGAGCTTCTTCATTGCCTGCCGTTCTATTGTTTTAAAGTATTGGCTGCATCCTTTTCTGTAAAGTTCTTCTGTCTTTTTGCATTTGAAACTTTTTATCATTTACGCCGTCACCGCTTTGTGCTTAATCCGTTTAATTATATTATATAACTTTTTTGGTTAAATGCAAAAGGTTAGATATTATTTTATGTAAAATGTGAGAACATTTGAGGCTGAACCTTGTAAAAATAATGTAATGATATATTGTTTTATATAAACAGATGGGAGGTATAAACATGACGACAGTTATTATTTTGTTTTTTGTTGCCGTTATAGTGGTCGCGGTGATACTTGTGGCCTGGTTTTTCCTTACTTACAATGAGTTGGTATCTCTTAAAAATCAGGTAAAAAACGCCTGGTCGCAAATAGACGTTCAGTTAAAAAGAAGGCATGACCTTATACCAAATCTTATGGAATCGGTCAAAGGTTACGCTAAACATGAAAAGGAAACTTTTGACGCTATTACAAGAGCGAGAGCGGCGGCAGTACAGGCCAGCGGAATACAGGCACAGGCAAAGGCGGAAGGAGAACTCTCCGGCGTACTGCAGCGCCTTATGGCAGTAGTGGAAGCGTATCCCGAATTGAAAGCCAACCAGAATTTCATGATGCTGCAGGAAGAACTTTCGTCAACGGAAAACAGGATAGCTTTTTCCCGCCAGGCATATAACGATCAGGTACTTCAATACAGAGGTAATTTCAAAAGTTTGAATTAAAGCTTGAAAAATGCGTAGGAAAGTTCATTTTGACTTCAATCATCACAAAGAGGTGAAAATGAACGATCTACGCGAGAGATATTTTAGCATTGAGCAGTCGC
>Ga0209417_1001343_pt1 | contig 45629 bp, 40 predicted proteins | sample RifGroF2_FD_184002 | JGI IMG/M metagenome (GOLD analysis project Ga0209417, IMG submission 184002) | Groundwater microbial communities from Rifle, Colorado, USA - Groundwater F2 (SPAdes) (version 2) | ecosystem: Environmental > Aquatic > Deep subsurface > Groundwater | place: Rifle, Colorado...
CTCGCGTTCCGAGACTATCGGGCCGAATGTGGCATCGAATGCCGTTTTGCTGCCAAGATACTTATTCAGGATGTCAATGGGGGCCATGATGGCTTTCGGAATCAGATAAAGAGCCGCCAATCCCCCGCCGACAACTATCAGCGACGCCACGATTATAGCAAGTGGAGCCAGTGTCCGCTTACCTCCGTTATTCTGCAATTGCTGGTCTTCCATGATAATTCTCCTTCTTAATGTTTTGCATCCGATGCGGTGGTCGCTGACTTTCCTTCGACACTCGTAAGCATCTTCTCTACCGCTGCTTTGTACTTCAGTGCGTTGGCCCGGTAATCCTCGCGGAGTTTCTGCATCTGGGCTTTTGTAGCGAACAGAGCTTTCTTGGCGTCGGCGAGTTTTACTTTGGCAGCCTGTTTCTCGGCGGCAGAATCCACTTCCTTGTACACGAACTCTATTTTCCTATGTGCTTTCCGAGCCTCCTTGTATCCTTCCATGGAGTGTACTTTAGTGTACCCTTCATAGTGCCAACCTATTTTCTCCCTATTGGCTGACGTGGTCATCGGGGGTACCGATGCGCGGGAATAGACCTTGTCGGCTTCCTTGACCTTCTGCTGCTGCTCTTTGACTTTCGGCAGCAGCTCGTCGAACTGGGCTTTCAGCGACCGGGCCTTGTCCTGATACTCCTTCAGCAAGGGAATATCCTCGACGTTCTGAGTTTTGAAAAGCTCGACGGACTGCCGGAGCTTGTCGGCGGGGATCTCGGTTTCGGTCTGCGGCGCATCCTGAGCGAATGCGGTGAAAGCGGTTAATGTGATTGCGGCGATGACGGACTTCATGATCTGTTCCTCCCTTTTCTTTGATTTAGGGAGACGCGCTTTCTGTCCAACACCTGCTAGAAAAAGAAAGGCACGCCTCTGCTCACGATATACGCTGCACCGCCAAGTGCATTCCACACATGAACAGGGCGTGCCTAAATGGCATACCCCGTTCGTCGTGTGGGTCTTAGGAAACTTGGCGGTTTTCGTATATCAACGAACGTTATAAAAACTATGATTGTTTAAAAACTTTTACTCGATAAAAACTCCTTTATTTTCAGCGACAAAATACCCCCACCCCTTTTATATTTCAAGAGGCGACACCCTATATTGCAGAATCCCAAGGCAATCTCGGACGGTTCCATAAAATTACTCCATTGCACGATTTGCTACCGACAGGCGTTAAACCGTGTTGAAAAAGACGCTGGCAAGTCGGCATGCCGTGTGGAGGAGGTAAGTGTACGAGCATGTGTACGAGGTCTGTGTACGAGGCCTTATTGAGGCTAATTCTCTATCTTAAGCATTTAAAAGTACAGAAGTACAGAGAAAAATAGAAAAGTTCTCTTATGAGGATGAGGATAGAGAGTATCCCCCATCATCCTATATATACCCTATTTTTACCTATATAGGCCTAGAATAGGAATCCTCTGTACGGTCTGTACGTCTGTACGTCACGTTGTGATACAGGCTAAAAAGTACCCACGCCCCGAACCGTAATCCGGGGCATGAGTCGCAGGTGTAAAAAGGGCCTTTCGCAAAGACAAACCCACGGCCATTGCCGCCATGTCCAGAAAGTTGGCAGTGGCGGTATGGTATCAACTCAAAGGGTTTATGCCTGCGGTTATGGAAAAACCGCAAGCCGTCAGCACCAAGCTACGCCCTCTCATCGCCGATGTACTGCCGGAGTTCTTTAAAAACATAGGGGACCAATCCAAAGAAGATTTTTATCAGGAATTTTGTCTGGTAATGGATTTGCGTACTTGACAGAAAACATATCTGGCGAGGTCATCGCATTACTAGGGCGCGAGGATTTTTAATTATTCTGCATGAAGGGTATTGACAAATAAAACACGATACGATATTCTATTGATAGAACGGTTTATCAAAAAGGATTCCTGTGAAAAAGCGGATAACCATAGACAATGTCGCTGAGAAAGCCGGCGTATCGAAAGGCGCAGTATGGGCGGCGTTGTCCAAGAGTGAAAAAAATATCCGCCTTGCCCCTGAAACTAAAAAACGCATACTGGAAGTCACCCGTGAACTGGGTTATCAGCCTAATATTATGGCACAGGGCTTGAACTGCCGGAAGTCATTTCTGATAGGTTTCTTTTTCAGCGAGTCGAACTGGCATGTTTCCACGCAGTTGATCCGCAGTATCCGGGATATCTGCTATACTCAGGAGTATTCGCTTATAATCTATCCTTCTAGCAGTCTTGAAGAGGAACGCCGTAATCTGGAACTGAGCGTCAAGCGGCAGTTAGACGGCATGCTGACCATACCTTTTATCTCCGATGACGGTAATAACGGAGACGAGTACATACGGATCAATCGAGATATGGTGCCTGTCATGCAGATCATATTCAAACTTTCCCCGGAAATTCCTTTTGTAGGCATTGACTACAGGAAAACCGGCAGTGAAGCGGTTGAATATCTGATCCAGAAGGGGCACCGCAGAATCAGTCTGATTACTTTTTCAAATTACAAGGTTCCGCTTCAGGGAGCAGGTATTTTTTCTCATTACGAAGGTTATATGTGTGCGATGAACGCCGCCGGATTGCAGACGGAAATTTATCCGGCAAGCTGTGCCAGTAATACCGGATTTAATTCAGGTTATGAAGCTGCGGAAGGGATATTATCATCGTCATATGCTCCGACTGCAGTTATTGCGAAAGCCGACAGTCTTGCGTATGGCATGATTACCCGTTTCAAGGAGCTTGGCGTTCGAATTCCTGAAGATATCTCAATAATCGGATGTGCCGACGATATGGTATTCCCTGAATGCCTAGTACCGGAATTAACCAATTTCTCTGTTCCGTTTAAGAGTATCGGGGACACCGCGTTTAAAAAATGCCTGAATTTACCGATGGATGTTTCATCTGGAGACATATATCTGTATCAGAAATTCGAGAAAGGCGAAACGGTTCGCGATTGCGGTAATATTTCTATGCCAAAAGTAAAAGAGGGAGTCTCAATATGATTCGAGGAGAGAAGAAAAATTTTACACTTATCGAGCTTCTGATAGTTGTGGCCATAATTGCCATGTTGGCAGGAATGCTGCTCCCGGCGCTGCAGAAGGCAAAACTCAAAGCCAAAGAAATTCAATGCTTGAATAATTTAAAACAGAATGGGCTTACCTTATTCGCGTACGGCACCGATTATAACGGCTATCTGCCGTCGGCAAATTATAATGCTCCCACCCAAGATCCCTTTTCCAATCTTGATTATGCAGGAGCCGCTAACAGATACAGATCATCTTATTCCACAACCGATTATGGCAACTGCGTTGCCATAGGTTCCCTCCTGAAAAATGAATATCTGAAATCAAATGCTACTTTTTTGTGTCCTACTGGCGTTGTCACATTTGTTCATTCGACACTGGGTGCAACCTATTGGACAATCTGTACAACATACAGATATTGTGGCGGCTTATATCTTAAAACCTTTTCGCAATATAAACGTGTTCGTCTGGACAACTATCCCGGAGCCGCATTGATGTGGGATCATGATCCTGATTTTAACAATCAATATATTTTCCGTTTTCATGATAAAAAGTTGAATGCTTTATATCTTGATGGACACGGTGAAAGCGTTAAGCCACAATATACTCCATGGATAAGCGGAAACCCTTACTATGCGCTTGACAAATGATAATAAAAATTTTAAAAAAGGTGAAATATGAGTAAAAAAATGAATTACATTGCATCTGTCATATCATCATGTGTCCTGATAACTGCCTGTAATGGAGATAAACTGGATAACCCGACTCTGAATAAAGTGACAAGGCTTCAAGCTCCGGTACACGAAGCATTAACACTTGTTAAAAACGGAAAATCTGAAGCTGTTGTAATTATTCAAGCCCCGTTGGGAAAAAACGATAAATATCAGGCTAAAATTTATGAAATAAACAGAAAAGCCGCTGCGGAACTCGTAAAATATATCAAGGCGGTTACCGGCGCTGAATTGACAATTCAGACATCAGGCACACAAATAGAAAAAGGGAAGAAAATAATCCTTATAGGAGAAAGCCCATTGACTTTCGAACGGGGAATATCGACAAAAGATCTGCCGCTGGAAGGATTCGTAGTTCAGACATTTCCCGACGGCCTGGCAATTGCGGGACGAATGCCGGGCAAAGATGAAAATTTCAATCTCGGCGGAGGCATTTACAACATTGGAGAATCAGCGGCCCAGGGAACATTGTTCGGAGTATATGATTTTCTTGAACGATTCTGCGGTATCCGCTGGTATTATCCCGGCGAATTAGGAACGGTAATTCCTCCATCTGAAGACCTTATCATCCCTGCCTGCAAATACTCTGATTGGCCTGAATTCGCTAAGCGAAGTGGTGCGCATTGGATGGCAGTCGGAATGCATGATGATGTGAAAAGCAATGCAGCAGGGCTCAAAACATTCAGTTCTTATTTCAGGGCTGGAGATTCGTCATATATAGAATTCGGCTGCCATTCGCCTGCTGATTTCGGCATACATATTGATGCAGCTCCTGGATGTTTTGAACTTTCGAAGACCGGAAAAAGGGATAAAGATTTTCCCTGTTATGGAAATCCGAAAACTATTGATCTCATGTTTGATGATCTTGTGCAGTTTTATGAAAACGGAAACCAAAATCCCTATATCTCGCCGCGAAGCAAAAGACCATGGTGTGAACCGACGTCAGGCAGAATTGTCGTAAGCCCACCCGATAAACCCGTAGCTTGTAATTGCGAATATTGCAGCAAGTTATGGCGTGACGATTTGGGTTCTAACGGGCAGGCTACTGAAATTCTGGCAAAGTTTACTGGCATGTTTGCGGAAAAAATAAAGGCTAAATGGCAGGGGAAAAAGGTTCTTTTTTTACCTTATCTCAATTATCTTACTTGTCCTGAAAATATGAAACTGCCTGAAAATGTTGTTCCCTTTATATGCCTTACCTATGGAACAGCAAACCACAAGGAACCGCATGTGATGGAATACAGTACGCGTGCCATAAATGACTGGTCGAAGGCCGTCGGAAATAATAAAGTCATAATATGGGAATATTTGTGCTGGCCTGCCGAGAATACTTTTCTGCCATTCCAATATCCTCATATAATAAAAGATTTTTACCTGAAAAACCGCGGAAAATTGATAGGTTCTTTTGTCGACGGACACCTTTCGCAAGGGCTGAAGCGTTCGTCAACGGACATGACCCCAGGGGGGGAATGGGCATATAGTCATCCGACCATGTACTGCTGGTATCGATTAATGTGGAATGCCGATTACGATGTGGATGCGGCGCTCGATGAGTATTGTACGTTGATGTACGGCCCGTCGGCACCGGTCATGAAAAAAATTATGGACATTCTGACGGTGCGCTGGGAAAAGATCGAATGGAAAGAGAAAATAAAAGATCACAATGTGAAAAGCAGTCAGATTAATGCAGAAACCATGCCGGAAAAACAGGCTAAAGAACTTGAAGAATTATTGGATAAAGCGGAGAAACTTGCAGCCGGGAATATTCTGGTTCAAAAGCGGATCGACTTTTTCGGCACAGCGTTAAGAAAATTTCTTGATGAGTCCACGCGATTCTACAGCAATAATATACCCGAAATGCTGATTAAAAAGGTTGGTGAAAATCCCATTATAGACGGAAAACTTAACGACCGCAGTTGGGGGCGGAGCGAAAAGTATTATTTAAAAAATGCTCTCGAAATGCAAAAACTTTCTGAACAGCCCGCAGGATATGTAAAAGCTGTATGGACGGATGAGGGAATAACATTTGGTTTCGTCAACTATGAGGAATTCAAATCCGTCGCCGATTTTAAAGAACGCGATGACAGAATATATGATGATGAATCCATTGAATTGTTCCTGCAATGCCGGAATGATCAACCTTATTTCCAGGTAATAGTAAATTGCCTTGGGGCCTGTTATGACTCAGTCGGGAATGACAAATCTTTTAATTTCGATAAAATACAGGTGGCTTCATATATGGATAATAAAAATAAATATTGGTCGTGTGAAATATTTCTTCCATTCCGGGAACTGGGAATAACCCCCGTTTCTAATTTTGAATTCAGCGGAAATATTGCGCGTAACCGTAAATGCTATTACGGGAATGAGATTTTAAAAAGAACTTATCGCTGGAACACTAATTATAGAGCGAACCATAACGATACGAGCGCCTTCGGCAAAATGAAACTCGTAGAATAAGGAATAAAAAATGAATGCTGAAAAGAATCATTATTTTGCATATCGTTCATTCTGGCCGGAACTTGAAACCATGAAAAAATTCCGGGAATGCGGAGTCGATACTTTCATGTTCATGGTATCAAATACGGCAAATTCTCTGGGACTGCCATATACTAAATATCCTCCCGTATGGAAATGGAACAATGTCTATGATCTGGACGCGTTCGACAATCAGGTTGAGGATATTCTGAAAGCAATTCCTGATGCGAAGCTGATGTGCATGATCGATTTGAATACTCCTCAATGGTGGACGCGTTACCTGGGTGCGTTCGGTGTAAGGTATGATTCTTTTTATGAATTAGGGAAGATTTCAGCAAGTGAAACATGGCGCCGCGACACATCCGACTACATGCAGACATTAGTTCGGCACGCCGAAAAAAATTACTCAGGACATCTCATATCTTACATACTCGGATGCGGTGGCGCCACCGAATGGCATGACCGGAGCCGCGGGGAGGAGAGTATCTATCGTCTGGCGGCTTACCAAAAATGGCAGATTGAACACGGAAAAGCTGCAGCGGATATTCCGCCCAGAACAGCCAGGGATTCCGGCTCCTATGACTTCGACAAAACCTATATTGATCCTTTATCCTATTACAATGGAATTGATCCGACAGGTTGTTACGGTAAGCTTTTTCCGGACGGAGCCGGCCTTTTCCGCACACCGGAGAAAAATCAGGAAGCATTGGACTATTGGCGCTTCTGCAACGAACTTAACGTAGATACCGCTTTGTACTATCTGAAAAAGGCAAGGAAAGTCATTCGCCCCGAAATTGAACTTGGCATGTTTTTCGGATATACAGGCGGATATTGGACAGCAGTTTCCACCGGGCATTTGGATTACGAAAATCTGCTGGATTCGTCGGACATAGATTTCATAATGGCTCCTGTCAGTTACAGCGGGCGGGGAGTGGGGCGCGGAAGCACCAGCATGACGATAAGGGAAAGTATTACGTTAAGAGGCAAGAGGATGCTTCAGGAAATGGATCAGAGGACCTATACATCCAATCACAGACTTGCCGATTTCGTAGAACTGCCTGATCCATTGAAAAACAATGCGGAAAAAATGGAATGGAAAGATTCTACCGATTCAAAAGAATTATCCAAGAAATTTTGCATGGCCACAGACGGTATCTGGAAAAATGATCAGGAAATTATTGCCGGAATGAAGAGGGAAACTGCATTCTGCCTGATCAACGGCGACTCATTATGGTGGTTTGACATGTGGGGTGGTTTTTATAAAGGGGAAAAAGTTTTTGCCACGTTGAAACAGCTCAAGGCAATATGGAATGAGCAGAGTAAATATCCGGCGCATGATGTGAGTGAAATACTTATGGTTGTCGACCCAGACAATATGTATTTTCTTAATGATATGGACGCGCGCTGCGGCAATTTCAAAAAGAAACCTCAAGAGGCACTCAGCATTGCGGGTATGCCTTATACAGCCTGTTCTTTCGGAGATCTGGAACAGCTTGAAATGGAACGCTTTAAACTTATTATATTCTGCCATCCTTTCGAGATAAGCCCGAAACACAGAAAGATACTGGATCGATTGGTATTGAACAATAATCGTACTATTGTCTGGCTTTACGGGCCGGGAATTATCAATGATGGAAAATGGGATAGCGGAAATGTTGAAAAAATCTGCGGTACGCCGTTCGGAATGGAAGGAATAAATTCAGTAAAAATGCACGGATGGAATTCCGTCTATGTGCATGATCCTGATATATTGACCGGCGAAAGTATGCGGAAAATTGCGGATACCGCAGGATGCCACGCTTACTGTTCCGGATTACGGCCGATATTCGCAAACAACCGTTTGGTCGCAGTCCATACAGGAACAGCGGAAATCCTGAATATAAACTTTATCCAAAAATATAGCGCGATAACAGAACTTTTCTCCGGTAAAAAGTATCAGGATACCGCATCTGTTCAGGTACAGAGCAATGGTCCCGACACATTTCTATTCCAGCTAAATTCTTAAAAAACAGGAATATTAAATATGAGAACACAAACGGCTATGGCAAAAGCCGAGAATTTTATCAGGAATGAAACGCAGTATCATCTGGGATTTCTGCCTGTTGAAGGCGCTAATCCCAGAACCGTCCATATGGATCGAACGTTTGCAAATTCTATTCAGGACGGAGTATCCATGCTGTTGGACGTTGACCGCGAGTTGCTCGAAGTTATGGGAAAAAGCCTTTCCGACATACGCTTTACGCAAATGGCAGAGGCAATGTATAGTTCTCTCTCTCAAAGAAAACGGATTATATTTTCCGGTTGCGGCGCAACCGGACGCCTGAGTATTATGCTGGAAGCGGCGTACCGGAATTATTTCAGGCATTTGCAGACAAACTGCCCGAATACTTACGAAAAAGTTTCAGATTTATCTGAATCAGTCAGCAGTATTATGACAGGAGGCGATTATGCGCTGATTCGCTCTGTTGAGTTTTTTGAAGACTATGATGTTATTGGCAGAGAGCAGGTCATAGAGTCGCAGATAAAAAACGGGGATACACTTATTGCTATAACGGCTACGGGAGAAACAACGTCCATACTAGGAACCGTCATGGAGGCGGCCCAGCGCGGCGCTGATGTTTTTCTTTTGATCTGTGTTAAAAAGGAAATTCCGGCATCACGTCTGGAAAGATCAAAGAAAGCATTTGAAAACCCGCATGTCACAGTTCTCGACATGCCTTGCGGGGCAATGGCTCTCAGCGGTTCAACAAGAATGCAGGCGACAACTCTGGAGCAATTAATTGCCGGAGCTGCGCTGGAAGAGGCAATAAGGCATATAATTCGGGAACGGACAGGGAGTTCCGTTCCTGAAGAAATCTTATGGAATTGTCCAATAAACTATGCGGAAACATTCAGGCATCTTGTGGATTCATTGAGTCAGGAATGCAGCATTGAGTCTATTTCATCTTATATAAGACTTGAAGAATCTCTTTACCGGAAAAACGGACTAGTGACTTATTTTGCAGACGATTTTTTACTGGATATTCTGACAGATACCACGGAACGTTCTCCGACTTTTATGCTCCCTCCGTTTCGCAAATACGATGATTTCATTTCTTCCCAATCATGGTCATTTGTGAAAAATCCGAAGTTTCCGACAGAAGAGGCATGGCGTTCCTGCTTTTTACGTAATCCGCGTTGTCTGAACTGGAAGCATGATGATTACGAAAGAATGGGAATCTCCCCTTTGATAAAAGCCGGTATTCCCCAGATCAATGCGGAAGAATTGATGAAATTCCGTATAGGAAAAGAAGCTGATCCGGAAAGATGCAAGCCGGAACACAATGCCGCGGTATGGATAGGCGACAGAATGCCTGGGAAAGAATTCCGGGATATTCGCAGGGCATTTCGAAATTCAGTCAGCATGGTTATAGGAAAAGAAGGCGAAAATGCCGACTTTTTTATACCATATAAAGGGGTTAAATCCCCATTGCGTTTATTTGAACATCTTGCGATGAAGCTGGTTCTTAATATAATATCTACCGGGACAATGGCAAGAATGGAAAAAGTGACGGGGAACTGGATGAACTGCCTAGATATTTCTAATAAAAAACTGATTGACCGCTGTATCCGGATTATAGCGGATCAGTGCGGACTGCCATACAATGAAGCGTGTCTTGAACTTTTCATATCACTGGAAGAGATAGATACTTTTTCCGGTGACAGCACTAACACTAAAGCGTCTCCTGCCGAATATACTATACGTAGATTGAAGAAAAACAGGGGTTAAAAAAGGTGTATCAAATGGGAAAAGAAAAAAACTGGGATTTTGGATATCGTTCGTTTTATCCGGAACTTGAAACTATGAAAAAATTCCGTAAAAATGGAATAGACACCTTTACGTTCATGGTCTCTAATACCGCGAATTCATTAGGTGAAGCATCCACGAAATATCCTCCCGTCTGGGTATGGAAAAATACTTATGAATTAGATGTATTCGACAGGCAGATCGGCGATATTCTTGCAGTAATTCCAGATGCGCGTCTAATTTGCTATATAGATCTGAACACTCCGCATTGGTGGACCAGATATCTGGGAGCTTTCAACGCAAGATATGATTCGTATTATGACCTGGGCAAAATAACGCCGAGCGAACTCTGGCGCCGGGATACCATCGCCTACATGCAGGCGCTGTTGAGCCATGCTGAAAATAATTACAGCAAAAATATAGTCGCGTATGTAATTAGTTGCGGCGGAGGGACGGAATGGCATGACCGGTGTCGCGGTGAAGAAAGTCCATACCGTCTTGCCGCTTATCAACGCTGGATGGCGGACAAAGGCAAACCCGTACCCAGAGATATTCCGCCGCGTTCTATCAGAGAATACGGAAGATACGGATTTGATTTTTCAACGCCTTCCAACTCATTCGGTTATTGGGCTGGATTTGACGAATCGGACCTTGACAAAGCGTGCAAGCCCGACGCGGGTGGACTTTTTCGTGTCCCGGAAACGGATCGGAAAGCGCTGGACTACTGGCAGTTTTGCAACGAACAGATCGCCGAAACAATAGAGTTATTTTTAAAGAAGGCACGCGAAGTCATACGTCCTATTGCAGAACTGGGAACAGTGTATGGTTATATTACAGAAGTCGGAGAATATATGCTTGCCTCGTCCGGACATCTGGCTTATGAGAAACTGTGTGAATCGCCGTATCCGGATTTTTTTGTGGCGCCAATTTCGTATTGCGACCGGGAAACGGGAGGTGGCAGCGGCAGCCAGACCGCCGTTGGAACAATTCATCTGCACGGCAAACAAATGCTGAATTCGGTGGATTGCAAAACCTATACGGCAAACCGGAAAATAGGGCGCTTTTCTACAATTCCAAGCAGCGGAGCATGGCTAAACTGGCCGGATGATACGTCTGTCGTAGCCGGGATCAAACGGGAAATGGCACACAGTCTTATTAACAGGACATCGCTCTGGTACTTTGATATGTGGGGAGGTTTCTGGGAATCCGACGCGGCCATGGATACGTTCAAACTTGTCAAGCGCATTTGGGACGAGCAGACCTCTCACGCAAGCGCCGAAGTCAGCGAAATATTGATGGTTGTCAATCCCGGCAACGTATATTATATAAACGACATGCATCCTAACGCGCACCGTTTTCACCGGCCTTTCAGACTGCTGCTCAACCACATCGGAGCCCCGCATCTGATTTGTTCTTTTAACGACTTGCTTCTCATGGATTTGAATCGCTTTAAGATGATTATATTCTGTCATCCTTTTGAATTGCCAGAAGTAAAACAGGAGATTCTTGAAAAATATGTTCTGAACAAACAACGCAGAATAATATGGGCATACGGACCAGGCATTATTAATGAAGGGAAATGGGAGCCTGAGAATGTTGAAAAAATATGTGGTACTCCATTCGGAACTCCGGGTGTGAACAGGAGCGATATGGGAGAATGGAACTCTATTTATATTCACGATCCCGAAGCATTGAAAGCGGAGGATTTACGGGAAATTGCCGGTGACGCCGGATGCCATATATATTGTTCAGAACTGCGTCCCGTTTATGCGAACAACCGTTTAGTAGCAGTACATACAGGAATTGCGGAAACCCTCCATATGAATTTTCCCAAAGCATATGGCAAAATAACTGAGTTATTTTCTCGTCAAGAATATTTCAATTCCAATAAAATCGATATAACTACTTCAGGGCCTGATACGTTAATATTTCTGTGCGAAGATACAGAAAGCGAAACGACAAAAATATAATTTGCCATAAAAAAAGTAATCCTTATATCAGAAGGGGACGCGTAAATGAGATATTTGTTGAATAAAAAAACTCGAATGCGGGATGGCGTGGAACTTTCATCCGATATTTATATGCCAGATACGGAGCCGCCGTATCCTGTTCTACTGGTAAGAACCCCGTATGACAGCAGGTCTGAGACTAGGATAAATTATGCAAAGTATTATGTTGAAAAAGGATACTGCGTCATAACTCAGGATGTCAGGGGAAGAGGCGATTCCGATGGGATTTTCGTTCCTTATGTAAACGAAAGTAATGACGGTTATGATACGATAAAATGGATTGTGGAACAACCATGGTGCTTGAATAAAGCTGTAGCCATGATAGCCGGGTCTTATCATGGCAGTGTACAGTGGGAAGTGGCTAAAACCGCTATTCCTGAATTAAAAGTAATATCTCCGGCCGTCATAGGAAGTAATTTATTCAAAGATACTTTTTATTCAAACGGGATTTTAAATTCAGTCGGCGTACATTGGCCAAGAAGCATCAGTGGCAGAACCAACCAGGCACTGGGTATCCAGTTCGACAACGAGGCTATTATGAGGACACTGCCGCTGAAAAATATGGATAAATCTGCCGGATGCGACATTCCGGCTTTTCAGGAATGGCTTTCCCATCCTACTTATGATAATCACTGGCGGAAACTGAGTGTTGAAGAGTACTATGATAAGATTAAAGTACCTGTTCTTATCATCGGCGGATGGTATGATCTTTTTGCCGCCGGATGCATCAGGAATTATATGGGAATTAAAAAATATGGAAATGAAAAAATTAAACGGGCTTCCAGGTTGATTATGGGGCCGTGGAATCATTCTACTTTTGATATTTCATCGTCCATACTCGGTGCTGTGGATTTTGGAAAAGGAAGATTGTTTGACACAAAGGAAGCGCAGGAGAAATGGCTGGCAAAGTATTTTAAGAAGGAAAATAACGCTACGGGTTGGGAAACTCCTGTTTATATATTCATAATGGGAGAAAATATTTGGCGGGAGGAAAACGAATGGCCTCTTCAGAGGACAGAATACCGTGATATGTATCTTGCAAGCGGCGGCCGTGCGAACAGCATGTTCGGCGATGGTAAACTTTCCTGGGAAAAACAGTCGGAATCAGAGAAAGATATGTTCGTTTACAATCCTGCCGATCCCGCCCCGGCACTTAATCCGGAACTTCTTAATGGAATGCCCGAAGACCAGCGTCCGGTTGAGAGGCGCGATGACGTACTGGTTTATACAAGCGATAAATTATCCAGGCCTTTAGAAGTAAGCGGGTTCATTAATCTTGATTTGTATGTGAGCTCGACGTCGGTGGATACTGATTTCTTTGCGAAATTTTGTGATGTATATCCTGATGGGAGATCAATTAACTTATGTGAGGGAATCGTAAGGGCAAGATTCAGAGAAGGACTTGACAAAGAAGTATTTATGATTACTGATAAAGTATATTGTATCCGTTTGGAAGTCGGCGTTACGGCTAACCTATTCAAGGCGGGACACAGGATAAGGCTCGAAATATCCAGCGCTTCATTTCCCGCTTATACAAGGAATCTGAACACGGGCGAACCGGTCGAAACAGGGAAGAAAATGAAAACCGCCACTCAGTCAGTATATCACGCTGTTAAATATCTGTCGAAACTTATTCTGCCAGTAATTCCACGATGAAATAATGTAATGATTTTCAAAGCAGGGAGAGATAAATATGGATGTATTTAAACTGCAGCCTATTCAAGTAGATTTTGCAGCGTTCAGGGATTGTATTCAACGGAAAGGAACACCGAAAAGGGTACATTTTTTTGAATTCTACCTCGACCGTCCAATAAAAGAAGAACTTGCCAGGCGTTTGGGGTTTCATGAAAAATTTGACGACAAACATCCCTTTTCCTACTACGAAAAAGAAATTGCTCTACAAAAATTTCTTGGTTATGATATGCTTAACTATTCTGAATTCCCCTGTTTTCCGCAGGAAATCAACAGCAGGAAAAACATTGCAGCCGTATCGGAAGATGTGTTTGCGGGCGGTCCGATTAAAACATGGAATGATTTTGAACAGTATCCGTGGCCTGAAGTATCGGATCTGGATATGTCTCCTCTCGATTGGCTACAGAAGGAACTTCCAGATAATATGAAGTGTTTTGCCATGGCTCCCATAGGGCTGTATAAGATGCTTTTAGGTTATGAGGATATGCTTTACATGATGTACGATAATCTTCCTCTCATGAAAGCCGTAATGGGAAAACTTCTAGGAATATTCCTTGATTATGTACGTATAGTCTGTCAATACTCTTGTGTCGGTGTTGTGTTTGGTAGTGATGACATGGGATTCAGGACCCAGACATTTTTTCCTCCTGATTTTATAAGAGATAACATTTTACCGATGCATCAGGCGTTGGCGCAAGTCGCGCATGATAACGATAAATTGTATTTCCTGCACGCCTGCGGGAATTTGTCGGAAATAATGGATGATCTGATTGATAGTGTAAAAGTTGATGCAAAACATTCTTTTGAAGATGCAATAATGCCGGTGACGGAGATGAAAAAAATCTATGGTGACAGGCTCGCTTTGTTAGGAGGAATGGACGTGGATTTTCTCTGCCGTTCGGATGAAGCGGCCTTGAGAAAGAAGGTAAGGGAAATTCTTGAGATATGCCTGGTGGGAGGAGGATACTGCCTTGGTTCAGGAAATTCCATAGCCCAATATGTACCGCTGTCGAATTATCTGATCATGCTTGATGAGGGAAGAAAATTCAAATTCTGATTTGTAATATAAGGAATATGAACGAAATGCTGGAGACTTTAGATATCGTAGGATTAAAGGACGGGCGAAAAATGTCCATCCGTCGCTTCACCCCGCCCGAACAGGAATATGCGGATGGATTCAAACACTTCATGCGCTATTTGAATGATGAAAATACACGAAGTGTAGGCGCCAGATCCGATGGGAAATACGCCGATTGTTCAGTTGACCGTTACTTCACCGGCGAAATAGACGGCAGAATTGCAGGGCAAGTCTGGTATGGTTGGGGGCATCATGATAATCCTGTCGCCAATTTCGGACATGTTTATGTTGATCCAGATTTCCGGGGACTGGGAATAACCAGGATTCTTATGAAATATCTCTATGAAGATTTTAGATCAAGTCCAGTAATTGGGGCTTTGTGTACATGTGCCGCTCCACAGATAGCGGAACTTTACCAGCCTTCCGGTTTTCACCAGATTTATCCGGGCAGTCCCCGCCTCTACAGCCCCGGCTCCGGATATCCCGACGATTTCAACGACTTGACCGAACAATATTATGAATCTACTTCAGCCTTACGGGTTGTGCCTGGAAGCATGGAATATCGACATGAGATCGACTGCCTTCTCATGTTTACTTTAGAAATCAAAAAGATAGCGGCTCTACAGCGCTTCAACCCAACGTCTGTAAAAGATTATCAAGACGCCTTTTACGCTATTTTCAATAACTCTGGTGTTACAATGCATCAACTTGAGAACGACTATTTTCTGAAAGGAGTACCGCCGTTGGGCAAAATGGCCTCTTTACGCCGTTTTGCCGCAAGTGCAATCACAAGTTATCAGGATGCGCTTTTTAAACAGGAAGATGGTCGTGGACAAATATTTGTCGTGCTTACTGAGAATGGACACTGTGTGGGGTGGAGCTTTTGCCTGTCTCCATTACCGGATAAATCGACTGTCTTTTTTGATTATGAAATTCACCCGTCTTATGAATCTTTTGCAGGTGAAATAGTCAGGGATACATTAAAACAGTGGCATAACGGAAATGACTCTTGTCTTTGGGCTGCATGTCCTGGCTCTTCCGGGAAAATAACAGCCCTATCAGATAATGGATTTAATCTCATAAAAAACATAGAAAACGGTGATTCTGAAAAAATAATGTTGATGTTATATAGGCGACGCTGAAAAAGGGCATTGGTGACATTTCTGATAGGCTCTGTTTATAATTTTGTGATGGTATGATATTTGTCAAGCGAATCCCGCATTGATTGAATTAATCGTTAATCAGGAGCTATAGTACGTTGTTGTCTGGGGAAAGCTCAACAACAAGGTGTACTGGAGACACTCGACATTTACACTGGGGTCATCCCCGCTTTTGTGATTGAGTGCCGGCGGAATCACCAGAATGAGGTAACGCCTCGCACATCTGAATAGCAAGTCCGCCTGGCTCCAGATTGACGCATCTTAAAAAACAGGAGACTGTAACTTTATGAAAGGTCAAACACAAGCCGTCTCAAATGCAACTGTAGGAATCGATCTGCATCCCGACAGTTTTGCTGCCGCAGTTACTACTGGATCAACAGTGCGCAATATTCAAATTGTGCAAAGCTTTACAAAGATTCCTGCCATACAAAGGTGCGATAATCCAGCGGGTGTAAATCCTGAGGCATGTTGAAAAAGGAAATACCTGAGGTATATTCTTTTCAGAAACAGGAAGCTATTTGAAGTACGAGTCGGCTTTTTCCCATTTCCTGGGAAGTAGTTCGTCGAGAATGCACCGCATATTTGATTTTATGCATTGGCGACGATAAAAACAGAGGAATGTGGGAAATGAGGGTTTGAGCTCAACGAAATCCGCCCAGGCGGATTTCGCGGAGGCTAAAAAGGAACCCACGCCCCGAACCGTAGTCCGGGGCATGGGCAGCACTTGGCGGTGCAAAATAAATCAAGTTATAATTCCAGAGAGTCCGCCGGTCGCAATCCTAGAACTCAGGACTACCACCAGTAACAGAAACCCCAGTGTTTTGAGTTTCGTCAGCCCGGAACGGCGTCGTTCAGGAATATCATCACGGAGCCCGGGTAGAGTTCCATCGCAAATGGGACAACGCTCGCGGCAAGGAGTATCAGCGACGGGACACGGCACAGCGCATCTTCCATAAAGAAAATCCACAGCAGTGTTAGCGCGCATATTCCAAGATATCCATGAAGCGCAAGCCCTGCCTGACGGGTTGGCGTCAGCATGAACATATTGCTGATGGAGTCGCGGAGTCCTTCGAGCAGCCGTGTTCCGATAAGCACCATGAACGCCGCGAATATCGAGAGCGGTATCATCCGAACCCTCAGATAGTTGCGGACTTTAGTCTTCAGGTTCTCCTCTTTGGACTTGATGGCGCTAAGGATTTCCTTTTCGGCATCCTTCTTGCCTTGGGTATATGCCCTGGTTACCGCATTACCGGAGTTCCGGTTATCGCCGCATCCGGCAAGATACACCGTAATCATCATCAGAATAACCGCAGTAGATATTATCCATTTTTTTAACATCGCGGATTCCTTCTATTTTTACCGAGTATCCATATTATGGCAATAACGACTATCGCAATCGCAACTCCATAACCCGTGTACGAGATAGCCCCGCCAGCGGATTCCGTCATCGGCTCGACGATAGTCTCGAAGCTATCGCCGACATTCACAATCGAGTACGTAATCCCGCCGGACACCATCAGTATCGCAAGTACCAGAGCCGCTAATATAATTCCTGGCATTGGAGCCTCCTTTCTTTGGGATGGATTTTGACAGTTGGGCGACAAAGAAGTCAGAGCATATGTGGGATGGCTCTGGCGTAAGAAAGGCCTCAAAATATATGGCAGTAGGAAGAATATTATATTGTGCTTGCGATTTGGACCATTTTATTGAGGCAGGCAATTAGTTATGTCGCAAGTGGTGTCGTAACTCTGTCGCGAGTTTTGTCGCGAGTTTGTCATAAGTTTGGCTTTCGCGTCAGACTATAAGTCTGTACAAAAGGTGATTGGTCGCGCCTTCGGGGGCGATCAATTTTTTCTCCAGCATGGTCTTCAAGTCTCTTTGCAGACTGCGGCGGTTAACTGCCGGACAAAGTTCTTCAAAGGTCTGAATGCTTAGTTGTCCATTCTGAATGAGATGACCTAGCGCTTTTGCCTGGCGTTCGTTCAAAGCATGCTGCTTGACCAATATATCACGACGAATGACCTGTTCTCCGCGATCACGTACTTCAATCATCTGAGTCTCCAGGCCAGTAACGAAGTAGTCTAGCCAGCCAGTCATATCCATCCCGTTTTCACGCACACTCTGAATCGACTTGTAGAAACTTGGGCGATCCCGGTCATAGTATTCGCTGATAGTAAAAAGTCGCTTGAAGTCGTATCCGGCTTTATAAAGGCAAAGAGTGGAGAGGAGCCGGGAGGTACGCCCGTTTCCGTCAAGAAACGGATGAATGTGCACCAGTTGAAACTGTGCGATTCCGCTTATCAGTACGGGGTGAATATCAATATCGGAATTGAGCCATTTGACCAGTTGCGACATCATAATTGGTACATCAACTGCTGTAGGCGGAGTGTATATTACTTGCCTGGTCGCTGAATTAACCACATAATTCTGAATGCGCCGATATTCTCCCGGGGCGGCGCTACTGCCGCGCACTCCGGTAACAAGTCTGTGATGAATTTCGCGTATCATTCCTTCAGTGATGGGATCGCCGCTGTCCAAACATTCGGAAACGAACTCGAAGGCTATACGGTAATTTAACAGTTCCCTGGCATCATCCGGGTTGGCCTCCGGCACGGCTTCCCCTTTCCAAAGCCGTTCCGCCTGGACCAGCGTCAACCGCGTTCCTTCGATATGGGTCGTGTGGTGCGCTTCCAAAATCAGGGCTCTTTCACCCATTTCACGTTCCCACTCGGCAGAGAGTTGCGCGGCCTCAAGGAAGCCTCTTGCACGCTCAATACGGGTAATAGCCTGCGTCATGCAGTTGGTAATCGTGAATTTTGGGGTAAAGCTCATCTATTCATTTTCCTGCCGATTTATAATAAGACTCCAAAGAGTGAGTCATGTCTTTCCCATGAATAAAAACTCCTTCCAAATATATGAGCCGAACGTAGCAAATCAAACATTCCCTGGCTATTTGAGGTTCTTATTTTGTAATTTAATGAGTTAAGCTTAGAATGCATCGAATAAGCTAAAAAGTCCCCATGCCCCGGACGCTATATCCGGGGCATGAGTAGCACTTGGCGGTGCAGAAATCTACCAGTCCTTATGCATAAATGTCTTCCGGGTTCTTGAATTCCCAGAGTTGCCAACCCTTATTTTCATGCAGACAACGCAGTTCCCGCTGCCACAAGGGTTCCTGCGCGGCATCATTAAGGACGTCTTTTCCCATGAATGCCTTTATGACATCGCCTATTTCGCGCTTGATCTGAGTTATGCGGCTTCTGCTCACCTTTAATTTTTCCGCGAGTTCAGACGGCTGAAACCCTTCGCCCGTACCACAAAGGACAAAGCGTTCCCGTTCCCCGAGCTTGGACATTAATGCCTCCCAGTCCAACAGTTTTGAAACATGCTCCGACGGATCACTTTCCTTATCTGCTACAGCGTCCGAGAATGACACAGTGTCGCCGCCTTCTCCGCCAAGCGTAATCTCGGCATCCAGGGAAAGGAGAACCCCCGGATGCGATATCCTGCGTTCGCTCGAAAGGAGATCACTTGGCTTGCAGGAATAAGACCGACGACCTGTTTTCGCACGCTTGATGCTGTAATATGCAAGGCTCTTCGCCGGGGGGATCTTGCCTTGTCTCTCTGCGGAATCGAGCATTCTGGCCGCTGAGACCACGGCATCCTGAACAAGTTCCGCCGTGTCTTCGCCATCGACAGGTCTGACAGTGCGCGGAACGGTACCTTTGATAATTGGATAGACTTCATTTTCGAGAAACAACGCGGCTTCGGGACTCATATTGCGCCTCCTAATTTGCGGCGGCACGGAAGCTCTCCCGACCGCCAATGATTTTGACATTAACGGCCAAAAGGCCAATGGAATGTTCCTGAGTTCTATATTCCATCATTATATTATGCCGGGAATTATCACGGAATTAAGGAGAAAAAGGACATAGAAACCCTTAGAATAGGTTGTTTTTCATTTTTTATGAGGTATTTTTATGACTGAAGGAGCTTGTTTTAAGCTCAATAAGGCAGAGAAGTTTGCTACAACTTGTTGCTACATACTCATAGTGTTTAATGGTGTCAAATGTTGTCTTCTGTGAGTATAAATCCTTGCTCAACAAGGCCTTCTTAACTGGCTGTTAACCACTTGGTCTCTGGTTCGAATCCAGGTGCCGGAGCCATTTTTATTTCCTGACACCTCGTGACAATTCCTGGCAACTCCTTCATTTCAAAGCACTTGATTGGCATTGCCTGTTTTATTACTTTTGTCAGAATCTGACAGCAAAAGCCAATACTTTTGAAATTGGCTCCTTAAACACAAATTTTATTTTCCGGGCCTGGAACTGCTTATGATGCCGCCCCCTGAATTGACCGCGGTTGCCGTAAGATAGATGTTCGTGACGTCAACACCGTCTTTCCTTGAAAAGAAGTCCGGGCCGAATAGTTTTGTGTACATTTCCTTCTTGCCCGACCCCAGGCCTCCGATAAAAATGCGCTGACCGCTTTTTACCCTGACCTTCGTGGACAGCTGCTGTACCTTGACTGACCGCTTTCGGCCTTTTCCGTCGAGGCAGGACACTGATGGATAAAGCTCTACTTCAATTGTTCCGTCCTCGTAATAAGTAGGAAGAACTTCGAGTGATGCGCCGACGTCAGCCCATTTTATGTCAGTGTCCGGCGAATCTATTCTGGTTATACTGCCCGGTGATACGATTATTATATCGGGCCGCTGGATTGCAGCTCTGAGCCACGAGGGATCGATCATTGTTTTCCCCACCCATATACTGGCGGGGCTTCCGCTCTTGGTCAGTACGAATTGAGATGAATTCGATGTTGTCGTAGTTCTTCTATTTATCATGTTTATATCGACGTTTTTTGGTTTTTTATTCACTGCCCACGGTTGCGGCCTCTTGGGCTTTCCTCCGTAATCAGGCCTGACAATTATTGCATCATCGCTTCCGGAGCCGCTTCCCGTGAAGTCCACGTCGATTCTGATATTCACTATGTTCATATCTATCTGTCTCAGGAAGTCGGAGACCTTCCTTATAACTTCATCGGAGTCGTAGACGAGCACCGATTTTCTGCCGTCTTCGTTTGTCAGGATGCCGTCTTTGGACATCATTGCCTTTATTATTGGAGAGACGGCCTCAAATGAAGAGGCACCCAGCGGAATAAGCTTATAATGCTTTTCCTTTTCGGGCTCGTAGCGGATAATCTTTTTCGCGGGTGCTTTGGGTTCCGCTTCTGCGCCGGTCAGAGAAAATGAAAACGCGGCAATAAAAATGCCAAGTAAAAGATATTTTTCCAGCATGATGACCTCCTCTTGCAATAAATCTAGCAGATTTAATAAATATTGCCAGAATCATGAAGAAGTATATATTGTGTGCATGAATATTTCAGAAAGAATAATCAAGTGCGAGGCGGGGCCGGAAGCCGAAGGGGTGCGGCTTGATCTTTTCTTGAGCGGTCGCTTTACTTACAATTCAAGGAGCCGCTGGCAGGAGGCTGTCAGTGACGGACTGATACTGGTTAACGGTTCCCGTTGCAGGAGTTCCAGGCTGATGCGCGCAGGAGATGTCGTTGCCTTTACCCCTGAATTCGATGAACCTGAGGTAGACCCTTCTTTCAATATAATCTACCGCGATGAGCATATTCTTATTGTTGATAAATCGGGTAACCTGCCCTGTCATCCGGCTGGCGCTTATTTTAAGAACACGCTCTGGCATCTTCTCCGGACGTCTTATGGAAACGTTTCGATAGTAAACAGGCTTGACCGCGAGACCTCGGGCCTTACGATAGCTGCTTTTTCCTCCGAAGCCGCAAAAAGGTTCTCGGCCCTTTTTGACTCGGGGGAAATTATCAAAAAATATACCGCTCTTGTCTTCGGTAAATTCGAGAATGAAGTCGATGCCGAAGGCTTCCTTGTCCAGGATTTATCTTCCGAGGTCAGGAAGAAGAGGCGTTTTATGAGAACAGTCGCAGCCGGAACAGCCGGAGCCGAATATTGCCGGACATTTCTGCGCCCGATGAAAACAGACGGAAAAATCAGCCTCGTCGAAGCTGTTCCGTTCACAGGGCGGCTGCATCAGATCAGGGCGACACTTTTTTCCCTTGGCTTTCCACTTCTGGGGGACAAGCTTTATGGCCCGGATGATGGTATTTACCTAAGGTTTATAAATGATTCTATGACGGATAAAGACCGTGCCCTTCTTATGCTGAAGCGTCAAGCGCTCCATGCGAAATATCTTGAATTTATTCATCCGTTCAGCGGTGAAAAGTGTATTTTTGAATCTTCTTTTCCTTCAGACCTGATTCTGTCCTGAGATTATAGCATAAGCAGTGCCATTTTTTAGAGAAATCCTTCAAATAAAATAAATAAATCTTTCCTGAAAAAAGTGACTTAGGGGGCTTGAAAAACATATAAGGATGCGTTAGTTTAGCACGCTTTGTCTTTTTATTTCGCATATGTGTGTGTTTTACGCTCATGTGAGGCTTTTGAGTTTGGCGAAATTCCATCAAAAAGGCCTTTCGTGATTAAATAAACCGGGATGCTCCCGGGAGGAGTCTTTATGAAACTTAGCATATTGCTTCAGAGAGAAGCAATCGTAACAGGAATCAATGAGACTGGCGGTGACAAAAGGAGTATAGTGGCCGGAATGCTGGACACGCTTTTTGCCAATACCGGGCTCAAGGACGAGGGTATCGAAAAAAGCGTGCTGCTTGATGCGATAATGTTCAGGGAGGAAGAACTCACTACGGCAATCGGCGAAGGCTTTGCTTTTCCGCATGCCAGAATAAATGAGACTTTAAAAGGGTCCTACATGTTGTTCGGGGTTTCCCCCGGAGGCGTAGCCTTTGGGAGCCTTGACCGGAAACCTGTGAACTTTTTCCTGATGTCCATCGTTCCGGGCGCTAATTCAGATATGCTTCTCAAGTCCCGTGCCGCGTTTATGAGGGTCATGAACATTCCAGGCATCAGGGAAAAAATCCTTTCAATGGGAACCGGGGAAATATGGGAGCTTCTGGATAAAAGCGGAATAAGGATTACCGGAGATATCTTGGCTCGTGATATAATGAGTCCGCAGCTGGGAATAGTAAGGCAGGACATGTCGCTCAGGGATGTGGCGATTGCGTTGCATTTTTATCATACGGACTCACTTCCGGTAGTTGAAGACGGCAACAAGTTCATGGGCGACATATCATGCTATGATCTTTTCACATATGAACTGCCGAACTTCTTTCTCTCTCTCAAGACGATATCGTTTGTAAAGCACATGAACCCGTTTGAGCGATATTTCAATATGGACAACCGCATAAGGGTATCTGAAATAAAGCGTGACCGCGAGTTTCCGGTAATAGCGCCGGATGCTACGCTTATGGAGATCATTTTCCAGATGACCACATATAACCGCCATCATCTTTATGTAGTTGAGGACGGCAAACTTCTTGGGATGATAGACCGTTTCGCGATAGTTGACAAAATCCTCTTAACAACCTGATCAGGAGTTTTTCCCATGTTAGGCTCAATAATTATTTTTCTTATAGTTTACCTTTTCATCGCAAGCGAAAAGATAGAAAAATCAGTTGCCGCAATACTCGGCGCCGTAGCCGTGCTTGCTACGGGTCTAATCACGTTTGAGCAGGCGGTATCATCGATAGACCTCAATGTGATATTCCTGCTGATCGGTATGATGACATGCGTGGGCATTCTTGCCGAAACGGGCTTCTTTGAATGGGTGGCCATCTCGTCTGCAAAAGCTTCAAAAGGCAGTGCGGCGCTGATTCTCGTAATGCTGCTGATTATAACGATGGTCTTTTCATCGTTTTTGGACAACGTCACTACGGTCATCCTTATCGTGCCTGTTACCATTCTGATAACGCAGCTACTTGAGATTCCGACCATTCCGTTCCTGATACTGGAGGCCCTCGCATCGAATATCGGCGGTACGGCTACGCTCATCGGGGACCCTCCGAACATTATCATCGGTTCTAAGGCCAATATAACATTCAATGATTTTATTGTAAATCTGGCCCCCTGTATCCTTGTTGTCGGGGCAGTTTTTATAGTAATCAGTCTCTTTCTCCTCAGGAAAAATCTCAAAGTGCCTGCGCATATAAGGTCAAGGGTACTGCAATCCTATCCTTCGCTTGCTCTTCTCGACAAGAGGAAAATGTGGGCATCGCTTTTTGTTTTCGGTTTAATTTTTGTGGGCTTTTTCACTCACAATATTACAGGTCTTCCGCCTGGCGTCATCGCCCTTGGCGGGATGGGATTGATGCTGCTCTTCTGCAAGTCGAAGAGTGACTCGGTTCTGAAATCTGTTGAGTGGGATGTAATCCTTTTCTTTATCGGCCTCTTTATCGTTATCGGGGCGATGGAGCATAACGGCGTTATCAATTTTCTTGCCAAGAAAATCATAGAACTTTGTGGCGACAATATGCTCATGGCATGTATGCTCATCCTCTGGGGAAGTGCCGTATTTTCCGCGATACTCGACAATATTCCTTTTGTTATCGCCATGACCCCCCTTGTCCAGGAAATGCTCAAAAATCTGGGCCTTCCGACTACCGGTCCGCATCCTCTGTTTTGGGCACTTGCGCTCGGCGCGTGTCTTGGCGGGAACGGAACATTGATTGGGGCGTCCGCCAACGTGGTGACGTGCAAGCTCGGGGAAAAGAATGGATACAAAATATCGTTCATGAAATTCCTCAAGTGGGGATTTCCGCTGATGGTAATTCAGGTCTTGATAGCCATGGTATACATGTGGTTCAGATACTTTTGACAGATGACCTTTAAGCGTTTTGCCACAAGGCTGTCGATAGATATTTCAGTCCCGAATCGCAAAGGATAACGGCTATATTTTTGCCCTCCATTTCCCCCCGGAGAAGCTGTAGTGCGCCTGCGACGTTGGCTCCTGACGAGAATCCGCAGAAGAGACCTTCCTTCCCTGCCAGGTCTCTGGCTGTTTGTATTGCTTCGTCATCAGAGACCTGCAGAAAGCCGTCAATATCTTTTCTGTTTATAAATTTAAGTTCGGTCATCGAATACCCGCCGCCTTGTATCTGATGGGATGAATTGATCAGTTTTCTGCCAGACAAGACGGCGCAGTCTTCGGGTTCGAGAAGGTAGCATTTGATTTCAGGATTATATTCTTTCAAGGCCCTGGCTGTTCCCGCAAAGGACCCACCTGTTCCTGCAAAATCGCAGAAAGCGTCTATTTTCCCATCAGTCTGCGCTATTAATTCCTGAGCTGTATATAGGTAATGCGTGTTAAAATTTCCCTGATGATTGAATTGATCGGCCCTGAAGGCGTTTCGTTCCTTCACTATTTTTTTTGCCGCTATTTCAACAAGTTTTAAATCATCGCCTGAGACTTTTCCTCTTTCGGAGCCAGCAACCTGCTCCACGAGAACTACTTCAGCTCCAAGAGCTGACATCATCCTGGCCCTTTCTTCCGAATTTCCCCTGCTCATCACGGCTACAAATGGATACCCTTTTACTGCACAGGCTATTGCCAGACCTGTTCCCATGTTTCCGCTGGTGAGTTCCACAACCGTCTGTCCTGGCTTCAGCGTTCCGTTTTTTTCCGCTTCGGTGATCACGTTCAGCGCGACCCTGTCTTTTTTGGAGAGACCCGGCGAAAGGAATTCCATTTTTGCGAATATTGAACCTTTCAATCCTTTCGTAAGCCTGGATAACTCGACGACGGGCGTATTTTTCATCACCTCAAGAACGGAACCGCATATCTTTTGCATAAATACTCCATATGTTGACGACTATGGTAGTTATTATATTGCGGACTTTTTGTAAAGTCAAGTGGCTTTCATTGATACGTTCTCATCTTTCTGATGTCATTCGCTGAAACAAACATAACATCTCTTCGCATATTTCATTTCAAAATGTGGAGACCGGAGAGCATAGAAAGTTCAGACAATGGGGCACGAAATGAATTGACTTGTCTTTGGAACTGGCTAAGTTAACGGCTGGAGATATCGTCCCATTAGCGCAGCCCGGGACTCTCGGGTAATTATAAAAGGTGCTTTGTAAAAAAACGGAGACATTTTAGAATTGAAGATATTTGAAATATTTGAAATATTTGAGAAAAGATCGGGTGATTTTCCCGCAGATAATCCCTGGATAAATAAGGCGTTTTATATGAGCGCCGGACTCCTCATTTTTCTTTTCGTGCTGATGCCGCCGATATTTCTACTTTTCAGCGAGGAATTCCAGGGACTGCCGGTGAATGTCAGGATATTTCTGACAGTGGTGCCTCAGCAGGCGCTTCTTCTTTTCGGGATGATACTAACCGCGGCTTTTGCAGAGGGAGGGGCAGGGATTGACGAGATGATGAGGCGGCTCGGCCTTTCGGCATGCGGGGTGAAGCATGTTCTTTACGGAGCCTTGTGCGTGCTTGCGGTGTTTCCCCTGACCACTATGATAAATGTGGTCATTTATATGATTGTTTCGCAGTTTGGAATTAACCTTTCTGCGCCGGCGGTGAGCGAGCTTTTGTCAAGCTGCCCATGGCCCGGCTTTATTTTTATCGCATTCGGGGCTTTGATTCTTGCTCCTTTGGGCGAGGAGATTATTTTCAGACGGGTCATATTCTGTTATGCGTCAAGGCATGTCAGCATACTGGGTGCTTCCGTGATAAGTTCGGGCCTTTTTGCCGCCGCGCATTTTAACCTCAGGCATTTTGCGGGGCTTTTCGTGCTGGGGCTTGCTCTTCAGTTCCTTTATCTCAGAAGCCGTTCGCTCTATCCTTGCATTGTCCTGCATTTTTCTCAGAATTTTATATCGATATTCGGTTTTTTACTTTTGAAGATGATGAAATCAGGCTCGTGGGATTTTTTTTCGTAAGAGAGTTATTGACTTGAAACTTTCATGGGCTATTGTAATCACCGGGGACTTTTTGACTGGGGGAGAATCAGGCTTATGAACGGGGAAAATCAAGAGCAGTCTTTTGAGCCTAACAGTACGGTGCTTTCTTTTATAGACGAGATTCAGCCGGGTGAGGGCGTTAATGAAGGAGCGCTTGCCAGGTTTCGCGAGGAGATTGAACGGCTCTGTCAGGAAAATGAGACTCTTTCCCTCGAGTACAACAAGCTCAGGAGAATACATAAGCAGCACGCCTCAGCACTGAGTGAGACCAAAAAATCCTTGAAATCCCAGATTGTCCGACGCAAGGAGTCGGAAGAGAATTTCAGTTGCGAAAAAAAATCCCTTGAGCAGAAACTCTACCTGCAGAATCAGGAACTCCGTGCGGCGAACGAAAGGCTCATGAGGGAAATAGCCGAGCGTAACACCGCTGAAAACGCACTTCGCTCAAGCGAAATCCGCTACCGGCGGCTCTTCAATGAAGTTCCTGTGGGCCTTTTTCAGATACTCCAGGATGGCAAGATTATCGAAATAAATAATACAGCCATCGGCTTTTTTGGATTTGAAGACAAGGCCGAACTTTATGAAATAAATTTCTATTCCCTGTTCAAGGAGCCCGATAAACTGCAATCCGGATTCTCAAATCTCTACAGTGGTGACATACATGGACTTGAGACTGAGCTTGTTACGAGGACGGGGCAGATTGCGTGGCTAAGGGTAGACGCTCAGGCCGCTGCTCAAAACCGCGCAAGAGAGATTATTATAGAGGGTTCGCTCATTGACATTACCGGGCAGAAGAACGCACAGCTCAAGCTGGAGAAAAGCGAGTCGGCACTGAACCGTTCCCAGGAAATAGCCCGCATAGGTAATTGGGAAACCGACCTTGAAACCGGAAAAATAACCTGGTCTGACGAGATGTCCAGGATTTTCGGCTACACGCCCGGCTCGCTGAAAGATGTCGGATTCGATACATTCCTTTCGCATGTACATCCCGACGACAGGGAGGAGTTTCTCTCCATTCGCGGAGAAGCCATTTCTCGAGGAAACTTCACCAAAGAGTTCAGAATAATATCACAGGGCGGCGAGATAAAGCACATAAGCGCCCACGCCGAATTCGTATACGATTCGACAGGTCGTCCCATAAAGCTCTTTGGGACAAATCAGGACATAAGCACGCTCAAAAGCAACGAGGAAAGATTGAGGATTATTCTTGAAGCCACAAGCGACGGGACATGGGAATGGGATATGCGCGACGATACCGTCAGCTTCGATAAAAAGCTCGCCGAAGGATTACTGACTATCCCTTCAGGGAAAATGGGCAGCCGTTCATTTCTCGACCTTATTCATCCAGAGGACTTGCCCAGATTTGAAAAAGATATGCATGAGCACCTTGCGAACCGGAAACCTGCCATCAACTGTACATGTCGTCTTGAATTGAACAACTCTTTTAGCTGGTTTCTAATAAGAGCCATGGCGATAAGAGATGTTTTCCCCGGCAAGCCCGTCAAAATTGCGGGGAGCTTCGAAAATATATCCGAAAATAGAAGGATCGATGAGCTGAAGAGGCAGTACGATTTCCAGCAGAAATTGATGGATACGATGCCCTTTCCAATTTTCTACAAAAATGCCCATGGTAAATACTTAGGATCAAATAAGGCCATGTTTCTGTACTTTGATATCGACGGCGGCAACATTATAGGAGATTCCGTGGAGAACTTTTCGGGATGGATTCCCGAGGAGACTATTAGAAAAATTAAAAAGGCCGATGAACTGATCCTCAATCAAGGCGGGAAAATTACTCTTGAAATAAACAATATTCCCAATAAGATCCACGGAGACCGCGGGGATTTTCTGATTCATAAGGTCGCTTTTTCCGACGGCAATGACGATGACGTCCGCATCATAGGCGCCATCATAGATATAACAGAACTCAAAAGAACACAGAGCGCTCTTGACGCAGCCAGAATAAAACTCAATATAATTCTAGATTCGATGCGGGAAATCATAATACGTTATGACAATCAGATGAGGGTACTCTGGGCAAACCAGAGAGCCAGCGAACTCTTCGGGATAGACCCGCATTTGATAATCGGCACAAAATGCCATAAACTCTGGTTCAATTCAGAAAAACCATGCGAGGACTGCTCGGAAGAGAACGGTATCAGAATATGCAAAAACGAGGGTATTAATAAAATGCCCGACGGCAAGATCTTTGAGACCGTTAACTATCCGGTAGACGGCAAGACTGGGGCTCCGCGCGGAAAGGTGCAGGTGGCGCAGGACGTGACTGAGAGGGAACTTGCTCGAGAAAAAGCAAGAATACAGGAAAATCAACTCATTCAGGCAGACAGGCTGAAGGCGCTTGGCGTACTCGTTGCCGGGGTCGCGCACGAAATAAACAACCCCAACAACTATATAATGATCAATTCTTCGCTGCTCAAGCGTATTTCCGACGACCTCCTTCCCTTTATTGAAAACAGCCTGCCTTCCTTTCAGTCAATGAGTTTCGGGGGCTTTCCACTCCCGCAGCTTAAATCCCACCTTCCTGAAATGCTCAAGGGCATAAGTGAAGGTTCCGAAAGAATAAGGGAAATCGTTCTGAGTCTTAAGGAATATTCCAGTCACGTGATGGCTGATATGTATTCGGAATTCGACCTTAATTTCGCTCTCAAACGCGCCCTGGTTCTCCTTGATAACCCTATAAAAAGAGCAACATCGCGTTTCTCTATTATATACGGGGAAAATCTTCCGCTCCTCAAAGGCGATATCTATAAAATAGAGCAGGTCATCTTAAATATTGTTCAGAACTCCTGCGACGCACTCCCTTCGCAGGATAAAGCTGTATCCATCAGAACATGTAGGGAGAATAATAATGCCGTACTCGAAGTCCGGGACGAGGGGGTCGGCATCCCTGACGAAAATATAAAATTCATAAAAGACCCCTTCTTCACCACAAAGAGAGAGCAGGGCGGCACGGGACTCGGTCTTTCAATTTCAAACAATATAATACAGGAGCACTTTGGAGAACTTTTCATAAGCTCCGTTTTAGGAGAAGGTACTTGCGTGAAAATAATATTGCCGGGCCTTTAAGTTTTATAAATCATTTGACTTTATGTGCTTTCATGTTAGGATAATAAAGTATGGAAAATAATACATATCCCCAGCGCCCAATACTTATTGTGGATGATGAGAGAAATATTCTCAAAAGCTACGAGCTGGCCTTCCTGTCTTACGGAATAAACAACGTCATATGTTGCAGTGACGGCCGCGACGCAATAAAGATTCTTAGAGAAAAGGAAATTGATATCGTCCTTCTGGATTTGATAATGCCCCATATATCAGGGGAAGATATCCTCAAGCAGATAATAGCTGAGTTTCCAGGAACAAGCGTTGTGATGGTTACTGGCCTCGGGAAAATCGATACCGCAGTCGATTGCATGAGAAACGGCGCTTCCGACTACCTCCTGAAACCAATAAAACCCGAAGTCCTCATAGGCAGAATCAAGCACTGTCTTGAACTTAAAGAGCTCGAACGGGAAAACTTTAAACTTAAAAGTACAATACTTGCATCGACACTTAGAAAGCCGGAGGCATTTTCCGAAATAGTTACCTATGATAAACAGATGGTCGCCATTTTCCAGTACTGCGAGGCCATCGGGGAAAGTCGGCACCCGGTACTCATAACCGGAGAGACCGGCGTAGGAAAAGAACTCTTTGCCAGGGCCATTCATAAACTGAGCGGTAAAACGGGACAGTTCGTAGCCGTAAATATAGCAGGATTCGACGATAACCTCCTGTCCGATACACTTTTCGGGCACCGGCGGGGCGCCTTCACCGGCGCAATGGATAACCGCCCTGGCATGATAGAAAAAGCCGCCAACGGAACATTATTCCTCGACGAAATAGGCGATATGCCACTTACTTCACAGGTTAAACTCCTCAGGCTCCTTCAGGAAAAAGAATACGCGCCCCTTGGTTCCGACGTAAATAAAACCTCCGACGCTCGTATAGTCCTGGCCACCAATCGTTCGCTGGACTATCTGGGTAAAAACAAGGAATTCAGAAAAGACCTTTACTTCAGAATATCAACCCACCATGTAAATATTCCCCCGCTCAGAGAAAGAAAAAATGATATCAAGCCTATTCTTGATCACTTTATTAAGAAAGTTTCCGCCGAACTGGGGAGAAAAGATCCGAACTATCACCCGGAACTCATAACGCGCTTGAAGTCATATAACTTCCCAGGCAATGTCAGGGAGCTTGAAGCTATGGTCTGTGATGCCATAAGTAATCATAAATCAAAAATGCTTTCGATGAAAATATTCATGTCTCACATCCAGAGAAATTCGGAAGACCAAATCAATATATCCGACGCAGCCTCTGAACCGACTGAAAACAATCCCTCCGGAATTTTTTCCATGCTCCAGGAACTTCCTACACTTAAGGGATTATCGAATTATCTTATTCAGGAAACTCTCAAGAGGACCGTCGGCAATCAGAGCGCGGCTGCCATAATTCTCGGAATAACCCCTCAGGCGTTGAGCGCAAGATTGAAAAAAATATCAAAATCGCAATAAGTCATGCCGCAACTTTTTTTAATGCCTCCCTTCTCCCTCCCATAGCTTAAATAGCTGTATTCCAGGATATTGGGATTGTAACAGGAACTGACCGTAAATAAAGCTTTAAAGAGTTGAGACATCCGGCGGCAATACTGATTTAAGCTTAAAGGCTTGAACGTAAAGTAGAAGCAAAAGAAATGGGACTTTGGCATGAAAGCTTCTTATGTCATATAAATGCATAAAGAGAAGCGCGGGTTCCTATGAAAATATTAGTTATTGATGACGATGAATGCATAAGGGCAGTCCTGAAAGACGCAATGGAAAGTCTCGGGCATGAGGTCTTGTGCTCGTCAAACAGGCTTGAGGCTCTGGAGCAATGTCGAAGGGACGAACCCGATATTGCGATAATTGACAATAATGCCTCCTTGCGCGCTTCATGATGTAAATGATTATATTCCAGGATATTGGGATTGTAAATAATGCGTTAAAGACTTGAGGAGGGCGGCAATACTGATTTAAGCTTAAAGGTAAAACAGAAACAGAAACAGAAGTATAGGATTTTGGATGAAAGCTTCTCACGTCATATAAATACATAAAGAGAAATGTGGTTTTCCATGAAAATATTAGTCGTCGATGATGATGAATGCATCAGGGCAACCCTGAAAGACGCAATGGAAAGTCTCGGGCATGAGGTTTCATGCGCGTCGAACGGGATTGAGGCTCTGGAGCAATACCGCAAGGACAAACCTGACATTGCGATAATTGACATAATAATGCCGCGCAAGGAAGGCATAGAGACTATACTTGAACTTTCTTATGAGCTTCACTTCAAAAACATAATCGCAATGACCGGAGGCGGAATGATATCTGCCATGAACTACCTGGAAATGGCGAAAAAGGCGGGTGTTTTCTACGCAATGAAAAAACCTTTCGCTATCGCAGAACTTACCGGAAAAATCAACGAAATGTCCGAAAAAATATACAATGACAAACTTAGTTTAAGCACCAGCCACAGGTAGTGTGCCTTTTTTCAGAGAAGCTCTGAGCTTACGGTGTTCCAGAGGAGAAGTCCCTTGTCGTTCAGACGCAGATTCTTTTCTGTTATCTCCATCAGATTTTCGGATGAGAAGAACTGGCATTCGCCGATTATTTTTTCCGTGAGGGCATTGCCTGCCTTACCTCGGAAACGCTCAATATCCCAGCCGTCCGTCAACCGAAGTCCCATTACAAAGATTTCGCGGAGTCTTTTTTCCGGGGTTATGATGTCCATCTCCGGATCTTTGCCTGCGAGCCACTGACTGATGTCCGGCGGATTCGTCCAGCGGTCGGAGCCGTCGAAGGATGATGCGGCCGGTCCGAATCCTATATAGGTGTCGCCAAGCCATATATCGGTATTGTGACGGCACTCAAAAGAGGGGCGTGAGTAATTGGATATCTCATATCGGAGGAAGTTCTTTTTCCCGAGAATCTGTCCAGCGGTTTCCCACATTGTTGCAGATAATTCATCGTCGGGAACTTTGATATTTTTGTCTGACGCGAGGCTGCTTCCCTCTTCTATGGTAAGGGAATAGGCTGAAATGTGTTTTACTCCGGAATCTACGGCTTGTGAAAGTTCGGAAGACCATTCTTCAAGAGTCTGTCCGGGTATCGCGTATATGAGGTCGGTCCCTATGTTTTCTATTCCTTTGGAATTCAGCAGATTAAGTGCATTGTAAAAGGTTTCGGGGTTTCCATTTCTACCTAAAACTTTTCTTAGCGCCGGAGAGAATGACTGAACGCCCATGCTTACTCTGTCGGCGTATTTTGAAATGACGGCGGCTTTTTTTTCGTCGAGCGATTCGGGGTTGCACTCTATTGAAAATTCGCTGACACTCTCGAGATTAAAGCTATCGGCGATTATTGAAAAAAGATTTTCGAGAGAGGAAGCGTTGAGCGAGTTTGGGGTACCGCCGCCGATAAAGATACTTTGGGGCGCAGGGCATGACGGTGCGTATTTTTTGAAATCGCGTCGCAGTTTTTCGAGGTAATTTTCGATTCGGGGTTGTGCGGCACCGGCGACTGAGTAGAATGCGCAGTAGGCGCATTTTGAGCTGCAGAACGGGACGTGGATGTATATTCTATTGAATGTTTTGAAGGACAATGTATTACTCCGCATCTTTTTCAGATGAATGCGCAGACTATGGTAATATTGTCTTCGCCACCGCCTCGGAGAGAGGCGTTGAGTAGATTTTTTACGGCGTCATGCGGATTTTGTTCGGAGGACATCATCTTTTTTATCATATTGTCGTCCATATGGTTGGTGAGCCCGTCGGAACATAGCATATATCTGTCGCCAGGCTTATTGTCAAAAATATTTAATTCGGGTTCGAGGCCCGGGTTGGGGCCGACGGATTTAGATATTATATGTGCGAACGGGTGTGTCAGGGCTTCCTCTTCGGATATTATATTTTTTCTTACGAGTTCGGCCACGAAGCTATGGTCCTGTGTCAGTCGTTCAATCTTGTCTTCTCTTACTCTATAGAGGCGACTGTCGCCGGCGTGCGCTACTATGATTGAATTTTTCAAGATGACTGCGGCGACGACGGTGGTGCCCATGGGGTGCTGTATTTTATATTTTTCATTTATCCGGAAAATGATTTCATTAGTGTAACGGAGCTCGTCATCGAGGAATTTTTTCCACTCTTCGTTCTCGGTATCCTCGGTAAATCTGGCGTCCCTGAATGAAGAGAGGAGCAGTTTTAAACAGAGGTTGCTGGCGATATCCCCGCTTTCGTGTCCGCCTATACCATCGGCTACGGCGACAAAGCTCATGTGTTTTCCGGGCGAGAGGTAATACGCGAAGCTATCTTCGTTATGATCCCTCACAAGCCCGATATGGGTGTCTGCTGACACTTTTTCCATAATATGTTCTGATGTTTCTGTTTTGTGCCCGTCGCTCATAAATCGTAAAATAATAAAGTTCAATGGTTTTATATATCCTTCCAGAGTAGAAAAATCAAGCCATTTTGAATATTGCTTTTGAATTATATGCCGATTCGATTTATCTTTTGTTTATCAGGGCATTTTCCAGATTCTATAAAATGGTAATATAAAAAACCGGAGAAAGAACTATGAAAGATGTCGGGCAAGTTCGTAACCTCGCGGTCGCCGGACACGGCGGATGCGGAAAAACCTCACTCTGTGACCTAATCCTTTTCAAAGCCGGGGCCGTCGAACGGCGCGGGCGAGTGGAACAGAAGACAAGCGTATCGGACTATACTCCCGACGAGCAGGAAAAATTGAGCAGTATTTACGCGACTCCGCTCTTTTGTACCTGGCAAAATACTGATTTATTCATGATTGACACTCCCGGCTACGGCGAATTTATCGGTGAAGCCAGTTCTGCAATAAGGGCGTGTGATAATATTCTTGTGGTGATAGATGCCGCGTCCGGTTTAGACGTAGGTAGCACAAGGGCTTGGAAAATAGCTCGCGAGCAGGGAAAACCCCGTTTCTTTTTCATAAATAAGCTTGACGGCGAAAGGGCCGACTATTTCAAGACGCTCGAACAGCTTCAGGAGGCATATGGGAAGACCGTTTGCGTGCCATTCACTCTGCCGATTGGGAACAATGCGGACTTTAAGAGTGTTCATCATGTAATCAGAAGCACAGAGGCCGCGCCTCAGGAAATAGAGGAATATGTAAAGAAGTATAAAGAGCTTCTTATGGACACTATTGCCGAGTCCGATGAGGCGCTTATGACCCGTTATCTTGATGGGGAAGAGCTTTCTGAATCCGAAATTTCCAAGGGGCTTCACAAGGCAATCCAGGAAGGCAGCCTCGTCCCGGTCTTCGCCGGAAGTGTTGAAAAAGATATCGGCATAACCGAACTTATGAACAGCTTTGTCAATCTTTATTCTCATCCGCTTGCGACGGGAAAGATCAAGCTTAATGACGGCGCTGAGATAGATGGAAGTGTTGACGGCGAACCGCTTGCGCTTGTCTTCAAGTCTGTTGTCGACCCATTTATCGGGCAAATGACGTTTTTTAAGGTGAGGAACGGCGTTTTTAAATCTGATTCAGAAGTTTTTAACGTTTCGACACAGGCCAAAGAGCGTTTTGGCACGATAATGATAATGGACGGCAAAACACAGATACCCGTTGATAAGGTTGGTCCCGGAACAATCGCCGCCATAGCGAAACTTAAGAACACAAAGATTTCCAATACTCTCAGTTCGGGCAGTAACGCACATCTGCTTCCTGAAATGGTATTTCCAAAGCCCGTGATGTCATATGCCGTTACAGCGGTGAAAAGCGGCGAGGATGAAAAAATCATTTCCGGTCTCTCGAAGCTCGCGGAATGCGACCCGACAATGAAAATATCACGCCATGAAGAGACGCATGAGCTTCTTCTTTCGGGGATGGGGGACCAGCACCTGCATATAATTATCAAGAAGCTTAAAGACAATGCAAAGGTGGATGTAAATCTTAAAAGCCCAAAAATTCCCTACAGGGAAACCATTACCAGCGTCGCTGACTCCATGTACAGGCACAAGAAGCAGAGCGGCGGACACGGGCAGTTTGCCGAAGTTCATCTGCGTGTTGCTCCGAATGAGGCGGGATTCGAATTCGTCAACGATATTGTTGGCGGCGCTATTCCTAGAAACTTCATCCCGGCCGTTGAAAAGGGCGTTGTCGAGGCGATGGCAAGAGGCCCGCTTGCGGGCTGTACCGTCGAAAATATGAAAGTTTCCGTTTATGATGGAAAGTTCCATCCTGTCGACTCTTCCGAAATGGCTTTCAAGATTGCATCCAGGATGGCCTTCAGGAAGGCTATGGAAATGGCGCGGCCCGTTCTGCTCGAACCAATTATGAAAGTCGCGATAATGGTTCCGGACGATTATACCGGAGACATAACAGGAGACCTTAACCACAAGCGCGGCCGTATCCTGGGCATGGGAGTGGAGGAAGGCTTTGAAGTTGTGAACGCGGAAGTACCACTCGTCGAAATGTCTAAATATGCCACCGAGTTGAGGAGTATGACTCACGGACGCGGGCAGTTTGAGATGGAATTTTCGCGCTACGAAGTGGTTCCGGCTGCCATAGCGGGCGACATAATAAATAAGTTCAAGGTGGAGAACCAGCACCTGGAGGAATGATTAAGTTCATACTATGAAAAGAGTTATATTCTACTTTTCCGCGACTGGCAACACGCTCACCGCTGCGCGTGAATTCGCGGAAGAACTGGGAGATACGCAAATCGTGTCAATTCCCGCTCTGGGCGGTGAACCTTATAACATAAAAGGTCTGGATGTGGGAATTGCATTTCCTGTTTACTCGGGGATTATGCCCAATATCGTTACGCGTTTTGTCGAAAGCATGTCCCCATCGCCCGGGCAATATTTTTTCGGGATATGTACCTGCGGCGGATTGCCGCTTGGCGCGCTTGATCATCTTGACCGGGTTCTCAGGAAAAAAGGAGCAAAGCTTTCTATCGGTACCGGGCTGGTTATGCCATCAAACTATCTGCCCTTCGGTGAAGCGCCATGTGAAAGAAAACAAAAGGCCATGTTTGAAAAAGCTTCGCGCGAAATATCAAGGGCTGTGAAAATTGTCGGCGCCGGCAATAAAGGATGCATCCGCAGTACCTTCTTTCCGCTGAACATGTTTTCCCGCGTGAGCGAGAGATTTTTTGCATCGCGTTTTCATCTTGACGCAAAAAAGTTCCGCGTGAGTTCCTCATGTACGGGCTGCGGGCTTTGCGCGCGGGTCTGCCCCGTCGGCAACATCGAAATGACGGACGGCCGACCGGTGTGGGGGGATAAATGCGAACTTTGTTATGGATGCATCAACTGGTGCCCATGCAATGCGATAGACTGCGGACGTTTCACCTCCGGGAAAAAACGCTATCACCACCCAGGCATAAGCCCCGAAGATATTGCCCCTTCTTCTTCCATTTCCTGATATTGTAAGCGGCGGAATTTTACAATTCGTAATAGGCAGACATTATGTCGGTAAAATAGGTCATAGTGCTTGTGTCGAATTTTTTGGGTGTGTCGGCGTGACCGTCAACATAGAGCATAGGAATGCAGCTCGCGTGGTTTAATGCGGCAAAGCCGGACCCGACAGAGAATGAGGCGCAGTTCTGGCTGTAGTTGTCCTTGTCTGAGTCATCTTTCGCAAAGCTGGAATTATTGGATTCCTCCACGATAACGATTTTCGATGGCCCCGTAGCACTCTTTGAAAAATCAGAATCACGCCAGCTTCCGAAAGTTCCGGTTTTCATGAAAATCTCATGACAGTTCAACGCGTAGGAAAATTCAGCATCGCCTTTTTCAATGGGACATCTGTAAGAGTTTTTTGATGACTGGTCTTCGGTTATAAGATTCATCCATCCTTCAGGCTCTCCCCACTTGGGCGCTCCGCTTGCCGGCGCGTAAAGGCCGCCAGAATTTACCGTGTAACTTGCGAGAAGCTTGCTGATTTGAGAAAGATTACCCTGGCATTTTATTGTCTGAGCCCTGAGCTTCGATGAACTAAGGGCCGGCAACAGCAACCCGGCCAGGATGGAAATCACGGCAATAACCACTAGCAGCTCAATAAGCGAAAACCGGTTCTCATAAATCTGTTTTTTTTTCATTGTCTTGGATTCCTCCGTGAAAATACTATAGCTCCATTCTCCTGAATTTGTTCGCAAATCCGGGAAAAAAGTTAAAATGAAGAAAGCCTTCCCTCGCAAAATGTGCCGGATTTGTGTATAGTCCCGACATGAAAACGATATTTATAATCCTATTTTTATTAGTTGCTTCGTTCCGGCTCGCGGCGGATTTCACAGGGAAGACCGTGGGGGTTTCCGATGGCGATACTATAACGGTTTTGTGCGGCGGAAAGGGAGTCAAGGTACGTCTTTATGGGATAGACTGTCCCGAAAGCAGTCAGGATTTCGGACAGGCCGCGAAAAAATTCACTTCAAATATGGTTTACGGCAGGACTGTGGAGGTGAAAGAAAAGGGTACCGATCAGTATGGAAGAACTGTTGGAATCGTAACTGTCAGCGGTAAAAATTTGAATCTTGAACTTCTCAACAACGGTCTTGCCTGGTATTACAAGACTTACGCGAAAAAAGAAAAGGATTTTGCCTCTGCCCAAGCGAGGGCAAAGGCTTCAAGAACAGGTTTGTGGACGCTGGCTACCCCTATTCCTCCATGGGAATACCGCAGAGAACTCCGGAATATAGAGGACAGGCCCGAACGTAAATCGCCGGAATATTCCATATCATCCGACTGGGCCGCTATTCTCGTGGCTATTCTTGCCCTGCTTTCGGGCGTAGGCGCAAAAAGATTGCTGCGTTCGGGAAAAAAATCACGGGGAAAATAGTTTTGTTCAGGATTTGGAAACTCCTGCCTGTTCAAATGTCGCCATTTCCCGCATGATTTTGAGACCGGCCCTGATGATATGGATGGCAAGTACTGCCCCAGTTCCTTCACCCAATCTCATGTCAAGGTCGAGAAGCGGCTTCACCCCTATTTCACCCATTATTCTGCGATGCCCTGAATCTGCGGAAAGGTGTCCGAAGAAACAGTAGGACGCGATATCCCTGTTAAGCTTTATTGCGCAGAGCGCCGCAGCGCCCGAAATGAAGCCGTCAATTACAACAGGGACTTTCCTTGCCGCGGCACCGATGACTGCTCCGCAGATTCCGGCAATCTCAAAACCACCAAGTGCGGCCATTATTTCAAGGGGAGAATTTAATCTTGAACAGTTGACGTTTATCGCCTCTTCAATTGTTTGTATTTTGCGGATGAGGCGATGCTCATCTATTCCCGTGCCGCGTCCGGTTATATCACGTGGCGGAATATCGAGAAAAGCAGAGTAAAGGGCGGTTGATGCAGTGGTATTGGCTATTCCCATATCTCCGGTCGCGATGAGGGTCGCCCCTTCATCTATTGCTTTCCAGGCTTCCTCTATGCCGATGAAAATAGCCTTTTGGGCATCTTCAACGCTCATCGCCGGACCCTTTGTGAAATTTGCCGTGCCACGTGCGACTTTTCGCTGTATGACCCCCTGAAACGGGCAGTCGGCTGCGACACCGGCGTCGATAATCCTTACTGTTACGTCTTCAAGTTTCGCGAGTACGTTTACTGCGGCTCCGCCGGAAGCGAAATTAGCCACCATCTGAGCTGTCACCTCCTGTGGAAATGCACTTACTCCCTCTTCGGCGACACCGTGGTCTCCTGCGAATGTCAGCACCGTAGCTTTTTCAATCGAAGCATTTATATCGCCTCTTGCAGCGACATATTTTACGGCGCATTCCTCAAGCATTCCAAGGCTTCGCTGGGGCTTTGTAAGCGAATCGAGTCTTGCCCATGCAAGTTTTTCAACATCCTTATCGGGAAGGATTACCGATGAAATAACATTTTTTAGATCCATTGCTTATTCACTCCAGATTTTTTTATAAGCACAGGGATTCCGCTTACCGCGAGAATCACGTTTTCGACAGCTTGTGCGATTTTCTGATTAACGAACCCGGCATCGTCCCTGAATCTTCTCGAAATAGGGTCGCCGGGGACTATGCCGCAGCCGACTTCGTTTGATACAAAGGCCAGCGGAACTTTTATATTGCGTATTGTTTCCAGCAGTTCCGTGGTGCGGTTTTCGAGGTTTTCATCTTCAAGCATCATAAGATTGGAAATCCAGAGCGTCAGACAGTCCACAAGTATAAAGTCGGCTCCCTGGCTGACGGCCTTTTCTATGGCGCCTGTCAGCGCCATTTTTTCTTCGATCAAGGTCCATTTTCCGCCGCGGTCCGCCTTGTGTATCCTGATTCTCTCATCCATTTCCGAATCGCCTGCCCAGCCCGTGGCAATATAGAAAGGTTTTACGCTTTTCTCTGCCAGAGACAACGCGATGCGGCTCTTTCCGCTTCTTGCCCCGCCCGTTACAAGAAATGTACTCGTTTTCATTCTCTTAACCCCGTTGTTGACGTTGATAAACTAACAATAGCACTTATTTTAATTTATCATATACAATTAAGGAAGCGGCATGATGGCAAAATTCAAAACAGGGGATTTAAATAAGCTCCCATTCGAGGAGGCTTTGAAAAGATTAGAGGAAATCGTTGAGAAAATGGAGAACGGCAGTCTGCCGCTCGAAGAAATGATTTCGTGTTTTGAAGAAGGAAACGCCCTTTCAAAACTCTGCGGGAAAAAACTCAGCGAACTCGAAAAGAAAATCGAAATCCTCGTAAAGGAAAATGCATCCGGCGGCGAATGGAAAGACTTTGAGTCGGATGATGAGTCAGAAAATGCAGATATCGAAGATGATGCCACTGAAACAGTGCCTGAGTCCTCTGAAGAAAATGGAAAGCTTCCTTTCTGAGCAGGACAAAAGATAAAGAACGAGTAAAGTATAGTCAGAGCTTTTTTCATTGTCAGATTATGGTATTATCAATAAGTCTTGTGGTCCCGAAATATGCCGCGACTGCGATGAGCAGCGGCCTTTCAAAATTACAGTCCGGTTCAAGGGTTTCGGCATCAACAACTTCGACATAATCAACCCTGCCTCCGTTCGAAGATATTTTTGAGGAGACAAAGTCTCTAAGACCGGCGCTGTCACCAAATATTTTTTTTCCGGCTTCCCTGAGTGCGGAAGAAATTGAAAGAGCGTTCTTCCGTTCATCAGGAGAAAGATATTTATTCCTGGAACTCATGGCAAGTCCGTCGGCTTCGCGCACGATTGGGCCTGCAATGATTTTTACCGGAAAATTAAGGTCGCGCACCATCCGTTTTATCACTGCCAGCTGCTGGGCGTCCTTCTGTCCGAAGACGGCAAGATCGGGAAGTACGGCGTTGAAAAGTTTGGCTACGACAGTCGTAACACCTCTGAAGTGAAGGGGTCTTGATTTCCCGCAGAGGCCCTTGGAGAGGGAATCTTCGGTTATCCATGTGCTGGCGCCTGTTGGGTACATTTCGGAAGCTTCCGGCGCAAATATCGCGTCGGTTCCACGTTCATGGCAAAGACGCGAATCGCGTTCAAAGTCGCGCGGGTACCTGGAAAAATCTTCATTAGGCCCGAATTGTGTTGGGTTCACAAATATGGTCACGACCACAATGTCCGCTTCTTTTTTTGCTATATCGATAAGCGACATATGTCCTTCATGGAGAAAACCCATAGTCGGCACGACCGCAACTTTTTTCCCGTCTCTTTTAGAAGAGAGCGAGAAAACCTGCATTTCTTTTATGCTATTGAATATTTTCATACTTGTATTTGATTAGACGTTGAACTCAGTTAGTTTATTATAGTCGTTTTTAATGATTTTTAAATACCGGGTGTTCTCATGATTGAAAGAAAGAGCGAGAGTATGGATGAATTACTGCCGCCTGAATCAAAACTTTCGATGCTTCTGGAAGGGAGACTGGCAGACCCTCATTCCATACTGGGAATGCACAGAGATGATCAACTGGACGCGGTCATTGTAAGATGTTACGACCCGGGGGCTGCGACCGTTACACTGCTTCGCGGGAATTCCAGAATAAAGATGGCGAAGATTGAAAAGAGCGGCCTTTTTGCGGTTAAATTTCCCGGAGAAAGAAATCTTTTCGCATACAAAATTGAAAAAACTTTCGATGACGGTCAAATATTTACATCGGAAGACCCTTATTGCTTCCTTCCCGGCGTGGGCGAAATGGATACCTATCTCTTCAATCAGGGCGAGCATCAGAGAATTTACGAAATACTGGGGGCCCATCCCCGCAGTTTTGGGGAAGTAAAAGGCGTGGTTTTCGCCGTCTGGGCACCTACGGCTGAACGGGTGTCGGTAGTCGGCGGCTTCAACTGCTGGGACGGCCGACGGCACATGATGCGAGTAATCGGAAGCTCCGGAATATGGGAGCTTTTTATTCCTGGACTTCTTGACGGCGACATATATAAATATGAAATAAGAGCGGCAAACGGCGATATCTTTCTGAAACTCGACCCCTATGCCTATCGTATAGAAATGAGACCCAAAAGCGCCGGAATAATATGTGATACAACGCATTTTAGCTGGGACGACGGCGAATGGATGAACCAGAGAAAAAGCCGCAACTGGCACGAATCGCCGATAAGTATTTATGAAATACACCTTGGCACATGGCGCCATCCGAGTCTGAGGCCGATAGACGGTTCCAATGAAGACGACTTTCATAACTACCGGGAGCTTGCTCATGCCCTGGCCGATTACGTAATCGAAATGGGTTACACCCATGTCGAACTGCTCCCCATTTCCGAACATCCATTCGATCAGTCTTGGGGTTATCAGGTTTCCGGCTTCTATGCGCCGACCGCGCGCTACGGGACACCGGAGGACTTTGTGTATTTTGTCAACTATTTGCACAATAAGGGGATAGGTGTTTTTCTCGACTGGGTTCCCGCACATTTTCCGAAAGATGCCTTTTCTCTTGGCCGCTTTGACGGGACGGCCCTTTACGAACACGCCGATCCGCGCCAGGGGGAACATAAGGATTGGGGTACATATATATTCAATTTCGGGCGCCACGAAGTACGCAACTTTCTTATGGGCAACGCTTTATTCTGGATGGAAAAATATCATATCGACGGTCTTCGCGTTGATGCCGTTGCCTCGATGCTTTATCTCAACTATTCCCGTGATGATGGTGACTGGATACCCAATAAGTACGGCAGCAATGAAAACCTCGACGCCATTTCGTTCATAAAGAGACTTAACGAACTCACGCACGGACTTCATCCAGGAACTCTCATGTTCGCGGAGGAGTCGACGGCGTGGCCGATGGTCTCAAGGCCTGTCTACCTGGGCGGTCTCGGTTTCGACTTCAAGTGGAATATGGGATGGATGCACGATACCCTGGAATATTTCAAGGATGATCCTGTATTCCGCAGCTACAGCCATGGCAAAATAACATTCTCTATGCTTTACGCATTTTCTGAAAACTTCATTCTTCCATTCAGTCATGACGAGGTCGTTCACGGAAAACGTTCATTGCTCGACAAAATGCCGGGCGACTATACTCTCAAGTTCGCTAACTTAAGGTGTATGCTTTCCTACATGATAACCCACCCCGGCAAAAAACTGCTCTTTATGGGTTGTGAAATAGCTCAATGGACGGAGTGGAGAGACAAAGGCTCGCTTGACTGGAACATCCTCGAATATCCCTCCCACAGCTCCATAAAGAAAATGGTCGCAGACCTCAACTGTCTCTATCGTGAAAACTCGAGCCTCTGGGAGGATGACTTCTCGCCGAACGGCTTCGAGTGGATCGACGGAAGCGACTATCAGCAGTCGATAATCGCATACGTGAGATGGAATAAAAACCATTCCATTCCGGTTGTCGCGGTGATGAACTTCACCCCCGTCCCGAGGTATGACTATAATCTCGGCGTGCCATGGGGCGGCAGATGGAAAGAGATTTTCAATTCCGATAGAGCCGAATACGGCGGATGGGGCAATATAAATAATTACGCGATAGATGCATATGATGGTCTTTGTCACAATAAGCCCCATCACGTAAATATAAAACTGCCCAGCCTTGGCGTGGTTATCCTCAAGCCCGAATATTGCTGAACCTCATGGAAAGGATGATATGTTAATAATTCCCGCAATCGATATAAGAAACGGCAAATGCGTAAGGCTCGTACAGGGCGATTACGCACGCGAAACGGTTTATTCCGATTCACCGTCGGAACAGGCACTGAAGTGGCAGGATGGTGGCGCGCGGTTCATTCATCTTGTGGATCTTGACGGGGCTAAAGAGGGGAAACCAGTCAACCTCGGGGCAATAAGGGAAATATGTTCGGCATTGAAAATTCCAGCAGAGATGGGTGGAGGAATAAGAACGATCGAAGATGTCGAAAAGGTGCTTGATTCGGGAGTGTCCCGCGTGATAATCGGAACGACCGCGTGCGAAAATCCCGAGCTCATTCAGATAATGCTGGAAAAGTTCGGACCCGAAAAAATAGTCATAGGCATTGACGCCAAAAACGGAAAGGCCGCCGTCAAGGGCTGGCTTGAGTCATCGGGAATAGACGCCGTAGAACTGGCCGTCAAAATGACGAAGCTGGGCGTCAGGAAAATTATTTATACCGATATTTCCACGGATGGGATGCTCAGTGGCCCCAACCTTCAAGCAGCAGCGGCACTCTGTGATAAAGTACCTTCATGCGGAATCATTTCTTCCGGCGGAATATCATGCGCGGACAATGTCAGCAGATTGATTGAGCTTGAAAGACCAAACCTTGAGGCGGTAATAGTCGGGAAAGCCCTTTATGACGGCAGGGTTTCGCTGGCAGAGCTTCTAGCGGTGGCGGGAGAATAAAGTACTTTAGACATTCAGGGAGGATTTGAATTATGAGCGACTGTATTTTCTGTAAGATAGTCAATGGCGAAATACCGTCAACGAAAATATACGAGGACGAACTGGTCTTTGCGTTCATGGATATATCCCCGATAAATCCAGGGCATGTTCTCGTAATTCCTAAAGAACACCATGTAAGCTGCGCCTCAATACCGGAAGAAACTGCGGGAAGAATTTTCCATATAGCGTCCAGAGTCGGAGTGGCCTGCAAACGCGCGCTCGACATACCCGGCTTCAATCTGCATCTGGCAGATGGCTCCTGCGCCGGACAGGTCGTGATGCACGCGCATCTTCACGTAGTCCCGAGAGATCCTGAGGACGGGTTTCGCTGGAACTGGCGTCAGACAAAATATGCAAGCGATGCCGAACGTGAATCCATCGCTTCCGGGATAAAGGAGAAATTTAAATTATGAGTTCATTACTGGAAAAATGTTTTTCACTCTGCGCATCTGAAAAACGACCCGCGCTTATAGCTTATATAACGGCTGGAGATCCCGATTATCAGAGAAGTCTTGCCGTCGCTGACGCTGTCATAGAGGCCGGCGCAGACATTGTCGAACTTGGAGTTCCTTTCTCCGACCCGCTTGCGGATGGCGAGGCGAATCAGCTTGCCGCGCAAAGGGCCCTTGAGTCTGGGATGACTCCATGGAAAGTCCTTGACTTGGCAAAGGAAATAAAAGAGAAGCATCCTTCTGTCCCGCTGGTACTTTTTACCTATCTCAATCCGGTGGCCTACTCAGGGGGACTAGGCAAGTACTGCGGCGATGCCGTTTTAAACGGAATTGACGCCATACTTCCGCTTGACCTTCCCCCCGAGGAATATTCAGAGTACGAAAAGGATATCGTCTCGTCAGGAATCAAAACGGTAATACTTGTAGCCCCGACAACTGGGGAA
>Ga0209417_1001345_pt1 | contig 45600 bp, 39 predicted proteins | sample RifGroF2_FD_184002 | JGI IMG/M metagenome (GOLD analysis project Ga0209417, IMG submission 184002) | Groundwater microbial communities from Rifle, Colorado, USA - Groundwater F2 (SPAdes) (version 2) | ecosystem: Environmental > Aquatic > Deep subsurface > Groundwater | place: Rifle, Colorado...
AGAAAATCGGCTGATGGATGCACTGATATCGATGAATAAGAATCCTGAATGCGTCAGGAGCCTCACAGGATTTCGATGGATCATCGATATATTATTATATATTTGAATGCAAATTGGTATAAGATACAGGTATTTTCTGACGCTGTTATGTACCCCGCATTTTCTTTCCGGAATGTCACTCCGTCGATTTTGGGCAGTGCCGTCGCCCGCCCGCCCTCGATAGATTGCTTTGTGAAATTTTGATTTTTACCCGCATTTGTGCCTAATTCGCTACAATGTTGACAAGGCTGCCGGGGACGCAGATTACCTTCCTGACGGTTTTGCCGCTGATTGCTTTTACAACTTCTTCATTCGCAAGCGCAATCTTCTCCATTTCGGGGGCTGCGGTGCCGGCCGGCATCATGATTCTGGCTTTCGGTTTGCCGAGCACCTGAATAAGGATTTCGACTTCGTTGCTCTTTATGAATTCCTCGTCGAATTCAGGGTATGGCACATAGGAGATGCTGTCCTTTTTGCCGAGGATTTCCCAGAGTTCTTCGCAGAGGTGAGGTGCATAAGGCGCGAGGATTTTTACGAAAGCTTCGGCGGCCTCGCGCGGAATTCGTTCGCACTTAGTGAACTCGTTGACAAATATCATCATCTGACTTATCGCTGTATTGAAGTTCAACGTGTCGGTATCGTCGCCGACCTTCTTTATCGTATAATGAAGTACCTTGAGCTGCTCTTTCGACATGACGGCATTGTCGTCTATTTCGGTTTCCGCAACCATTTTCCAGGCGCGTTTGAGGAAGCGGTAAACGCCTTCTACTCCGCGGGTGTTCCATGGTTTTACGGCCTCAAGCGGGCCCATGAACATTTCGTATAGCCGCATGCTGTCGGAGCCGTATTCCTTTATTACATCGTCGGGATTGACGACGTTTCGGAGGGACTTCGACATTTTCGCAGGGAACTCAATGAGTTTTTCTCGGGTTTCCTTATGGACAGGGCCATCGTTCGTATGCTCGACTTTGTCCGTCGGAATAAGTACGCCTTTTGAGTCTTTGTATGAGATACCTAGAATCATTCCCTGATTAATAAGCCGCATGAACGGTTCTTTCGTGGAGACTATGCCGATATCATAAAGCACTTTGTGCCAGAACCTTGCGTAGAGCAAATGAAGTACGGCATGCTCGGCGCCGCCCACATAGAGGTCGACCGGCATCCAGTATTTTTCCTTTTCGGGCGAGAATGGCGCGTCCGTATTTCTCGGGTCGATATAGCGAAGGTAGTACCAGCATGAGCCTGCCCACTGGGGCATGGTGTTGGTTTCGCGGCGTCCCTTCATTCCTGTGACGGGGTCGGTATAATCGAGCCAGTCTCCGGCCTTTGCGAGTGGGGATTCGCCGGAGCCGGAGGGTTTGAAATCTTCGACGGGCGGAAGCCGGAGCGGGAGTTCATTTTCCGGCACGAGCCTGATAGAGCCGTCTTCCATGTGAATGATGGGGAAAGGTTCGCCCCAGTAGCGCTGACGGCTGAAGAGCCAGTCGCGAAGTTTGTAGTTGACTGCGTACTTGCCGAGATTGCGTTCTTCGAGCCATGAAATCGTCTTGCGCTTCGCATCGTCAACCTTAAGGCCATTGATGTCAAGGCCTTCGGCATTGGAAGAATTTATCAACGCTCCGTCCATCGTCCAGCAGGTCTTTCCGGCGAGAACGTCGGCGACGGATATTTTCGCGGCTTCGGCTTCTTTTTTATCGGGGTCGATAATGCACTTTATTTCGATACCAAACTTCTGCGCGAACTCGAAGTCTCTGGTATCGTGTGCGGGTACGGCCATGATTGCGCCTGTGCCGTAAGTCGAGAGAACGTAATCGGCAATCCAGATCGGTATTTTGTGTCCATTGACCGGATTTATCGCGTAAGCGCCTGTGAATGCGCCTGTTTTCTCGGTATTGAGTCCTGTTCTTTCGAGGTCGCTCATTCTCGCGGCCTTCGAGCGGTATTCATCGACTTCGCCCTTCTGCGCGGCAGACGTGATTTTTTCAACAAGCGCGTGTTCGGGCGAAAGCACCATATAGGTGGCGCCGAAAAGAGTGTCGGGCCTTGTGGTGTAAACGGTTATATCGACATCATCATGCCCGGCGACTTTGAAATCGACTTCCGCGCCTTCGGATTTTCCGATCCAGTTGCGCTGCATTTCCTTGATGCCTTCTGACCAGTTCAGTCCGTCGAGATCGGCGAGAAGACGCTCGGCGTACTGGGTTATTCTGAGCATCCACTGCTTCATCGGCTTGCGGATTACGGGGTGACTGCCGCGCTCGCTCTTGCCGATGAAGCAGTGGATGCTCAGAATGACGGTTCCCAGCGCCGGACACCAGTTCACGGGAATCTCGTCAATGTACGCGAGACCTTTCTTATGAAGCTGGATAAAGATCCACTGCGTCCACTTGTAGTAGCCGGGATCGGTGGTATTGATCTCTCTGTCCCAGTCATAGCTGAAGCCGAGGGCTTTTATCTGGCGCGTGAATGTTTCGATGTTTTTCTTTGTCGTTTCGGACGGATGGGTTCCGGTATCGACGGCGTACTGTTCGGCGGGGAGACCGAATGCATCCCAGCCCATCGGATGAAGAACGTTGAAGCCACGCATACGTTTGAAACGGCAGTATATATCGGTGGCCGTATATCCTTCGGGATGACCGACATGCAGGCCTGCGCCGCTGGGGTAGGGGAACATATCAAGGACATAGCATTTCGGTTTCGGCGAAAAGTCATCGGTCTTGAATGTCTTGTTCTTTTCCCAGTAATCCTGCCATTTTTTTTCTATGGTGACGAAATCGTAATCTCTTTCTTTCATGTCTTCATCCCTGTAAATAAGTGAAAGCGGGTAAAATACACTTTCCCTGCGGGATTTTCAATCAGTGCATTGACTCGTTTTTATACTGCGGGTTGTTGGGGAATAGCTCTTTGGCCTTTTTAAGATTTTTTGCGGCTTCGTCATAGTTGCCGAGCATGCGGTTGAAGAGATAAAGCCGGAAGTAGAAGCTCGGTCGTTCAGGACTGAGCTTGTTCGCGTTCTTGTAATACATAAGGGTGAGGTCGGGCCGTTTTTTCATCCACATGAAATCGGCGGCGGCGGCCCAGGGAAAGGGCGACGACGGAACGAGATTGACCGTCCGGTAAAGTGTCCGGTTGACTTCATCTATGGATATCTTTGAAAATTCCTCGGGTGTCTTGAGCCGATAGTCGCAGAGTTCCTGAAGCTCGTAGAACGCCGTCTCGGCCTTAATCGTAAGCCATGAGCCGTAAATCGACGATAGAGCGATGAAGATGCAGAGAAGCGTCCATAAGTACTTGTGCGGTTTTCGCTTATATTCTTGAATATTGTCCTGTGGCGCGAGCGCGGCAAATACCATGACAAGTGCTGTTCCGATAGTTCCGGGAACCTGGATATTTATATCGCTGAGCGCGTGCAGCACCCAAGCCGTCCAGCCGACGAAAACCATTCCTTCGAGAGAGAAAAGCCCGCGAAAGGCCTTTCCTTTCGCGCGTGCCGCTTTCAATAGCGCGAATGCCGGGTAGAACAGGAAAAGCGTCGAAACGACGAGCCCTGCGATGCCCGTTTGAGAAGCAAAGGAAAGGATAAAGTTATGCGGGTCGTGCGGAGCTTCATCGCTTATGACAGTCTTTATATTCATATATTCGTGGAAGAAATCGCCCCAGCCAGTTCCGATCAAAGGGTTGTGCATAAAAATCTTCCACGCGGCCTCGAAATAGTCGAACCTCACGGTCATCGACAAGAAACCGCGGCTGGAATATTTAACATAGATTATTCCGGCAAGGAGAGTCACTGTACCGAAAATCACTCCGGCAATTCTGAGCCTTCTGTCAAACGGGAATACTATGACGCAAAGTCCGCAGGCGAGCATCAGCGCCAGCACTGCCGCGCGGCTTCCAGTGAAATACAACATCGTAAGCATGAATAATATAACCGGAGTAATCAAAATGAATCCTGAGGAGATTGGCTGTTTTGCTTTTTTGCATATTTCGCATAAGCCCCAGAATACAAGCGGGATAGTCAGGATAAGGTGCCCGGCAAAACTGTTGCAGAGCGAAAAGAATCCGAAAACCCTTGTTTCACTCAGGCGCGTTTTTAGGTTACCTGAGGCGTATTTTATGCCTGTTCGGAGCTCCTGCTCATAGATGAAATTCTTTGTTTCCTCAAATCCGTAAAGCAACTGGTAAAGCCCCTCAAAAGACGAGAGCAGCGCGCCTGCTATGACGGCCCATACAATATAACTTTTCATGTACGGAGCGAAGGCAATGAGTCTGAAGGCGGCACAGGCAAAGGCAGCTATCCCGAAAAGATGGAGAATCTGAAGCCAGGCGTAAATCGTACAGCTCGAAGCCATAATGCCGACAATTGAGACGAGCGCGAGGAGCGCCGAAAGCAGTGCCGTCTTGAACGACGGCGTGAATTCTCCGGGCGGAAAAGGCAAGAGCGTCGTTGTCATGATTAGCAGAATTCCTGAAAAAAGCGAAAACGCGGCAGTCGGCCATGATATAAGTACCCATGAGAAGAAATCAGGAAGATAAAGAGTGGTTGTTTCCGGGATGGCGGCGAGCCCCCCGAACTTCAACGGCATGAGAAATGCCAGGAGTACGGCGAAAATTTCTGTCCACTTCAAAACTTTGTCTTTAATCATTAACGTGTCCCGTCTTGGTATTAAAGAGATAAATTAAATTTGAAAAGGGATTTGCGCAAGCGTTATAGAAAGTTAAATTGTATAATGCTGACAAGAATGACAATCTTTATTTTGATTTTCCCGCTTTTCCTTTTTTGCGACGGATGTAAGAGAAAGTCTGCCGGAACGATGGAAAAGACGGTCAACGTCTGTGCGTCCGGAAAGATAAATTCCCTAGATCCGGCGGAGGCCGCTGACTATGTGAGCTGCCAGATGGTAAGTTCCCTTTATGATACGCTTCTTGAATATGATTATATACAGCGGCCTTACGTACTCAAACCCTCAATGCTCGAATCGCTTCCGGAAGTCAATAGGCAAATGACGGAGTTTAGATTTGTTCTCCGTGATGATCTTTACTTCGTGAATAACAAGTGTTTTTCATCTAATATCGACAAGTTCCGGGGTCGAAAAATAACTTCGCGCGACATCGCCTTTTCATTCATGCGTCTTGCCGATGGCAGACTTTATTCGCCGGGGTTCTGGATTTTTAGAGGCAAAATAAAAGGTATTGATAGATTCCGTGAGGAAAGCTCATCCGCCGCTTCTTCCGACTACGGCATATATGATAAACTCTGCGACGGTTTCGAGATTATCGATGAACGCCGCTTCGTGATAAAGCTCAACGAGCCGGATCCGAGGTTTCTCTACCGCCTCGCAATGCCTTATGCTTCCATAGTCCCGAGAGAGGCGGTCATTTCCTACGGGCAGTCCTTCTCCGAAAACCCCGTAGGCTCAGGCCCTTTTGTCCTTGAGGAATGGTACAGGGACTACAGGATAAGTATGAAGAAAAATCCTGCCTACAGACAGCAGATTTTCAGAGAGGCTGCTTCGCCGACCGACAGAACGCGGAATCTGCCGCTTGCTGACAAAGTTGTCTGCTATCTTGTCAGGCAGCCGTTCGCGAGCTGGCTTATGTTCCTGCAGGGCGGGCTTGACGCAAGCACTTTGGAAAAAGATAGTTTGGATGCCGTGGGCGCGGGCGGACTTGATATATCTCCGGCGCTTGCGTCGAGGGGCATCAGGCTTCTCAAGGTTCCGGAATTTCAGATTAACTACATCGGGTTCTCTTTTACCGACCCCCTCCTTGCCGGAAACCTCAATCTTCGAAAAGCTGTCAGCTGCGCTTTTAATACCTCCGATCGTGTCAAGCTTTTTAACAACAAACTTATCCCTGCCAATGGCGCGATACCGCCCGGCACTTCCGGCTATGAAGAAAATTTTATAAATGCGTATTCAATTTTTGATCTTGCAAAGGCCTCTGAATATTTGAAAACGGCAGGCTTTCCCGGCGGAGTAAATCCAGCTACCGGTGAGCCTCTTGAATTTTCATTCGACCTAATGGGTACAACGCCTCAGCACCGTCAGATAGCCGAGCTTATGGTAAACGACATGAAGAAGATAGGCATAAAAATAAAGCCGGCGCTTAATAATAAGCCGCGTTTTCTACAGAAGTCAGCACAAGGTCAGCTTCAACTTTTTAGATTGTCCTGGATTGGCGATTACCCTGACGCCGAGAATTTTTTGCAGCTTTTCTATGGAAAAAATGCGGGCTCCTCCAATAGGTCGTTTTTCCGCGACACGAAATTCGATGCGATGTATGAAGAAATACTCGGAATGCCAGATTCGCCGGAGCGTACGAAGAAATATGCAGGAATGAACCGTTATCTTACAAGCCGGTGCCCGTGGATATTCGAGAGTTTTTCAATGTCCTACATGCTTATCCATTCGTGGCTCGAAAACTATGCGCCTCACGACTTTGTCTTTTCCAACTGGAAATACTTGTCCATAAATCCCGAAGTTCGCGAAGAAGCACGTCGGAACTTCAAACCCCTTAGTTTTAGCGAACTCTCAACGAACCGCTAGGTTTTTTGAATGCAAACTCTCTCCTTTATGGAGAGGGAAGCAGCGCGCGCTTTTTTTGGGGGGGGGAAGGGGCGAAAAGCGCGCGCCGCAAAATTTAATTCAGTAACGTCTCTGAAGTGCGATTACTGAGCCCCGAATGAGGACATCGCTTGCGGAATATATCTGCGGCTGTTGATTGAGGTCTGCCGATCTGAGCTCTATATATTCGCCTTTGGGGACATATCTTTTGACTGTGGTCTCATTGTTTACAAAGGCTACTACAACCGAACCTGTCTGGGGCTGGCTCGTATGTTTGAATATTACGACATCACCATCAAATATCCCCATGTCGTGCATATTTTCTCCGTGCACTTTAAGGGCATAGAGATCTTTTGAATCCTCACCGGCAGTGGCTGCGGGATCGCAGAAAACTCCACCGTCCTTGTCGAGGTTTTCTGTAAATACACCGGAATTGATTTTCCCGAGCAACGGTATCGACGGTATTCCCGTATTGTGCTTTGCTTTTGCTCGTTTTGAAGACTTCGTGATCGAAATGCTTCTTGCTTTCGAACTCCTTGAAAGATATTCTTTACGCTGGAGCGCACGGATATGGGCGAACACCGTGGATGTTTTTATCTTGAAGTAATCCGCTATCTCGTAAACGGTGGGCGACATGCTTTCCCGTTCCTGAAAGCTTTCAATAAAGTCCAGCATCTTGCGCTGTTTTTCTGTTAACCCTTTCATTTTTCCCCCTTCACTTTACCTAGTCGCACGCTTTGCGCACATCTTGAGCCATGGCAAGTTTGTTATGTCCCTATTTTAGTGAAATTGGCGGCTTTGTCAAGGGGTTTGTTAAAAAAAAAGCATTTCTCATTTTAAATACATTAGTGTCTGTTAATTGTTAGGGACTGTGAATATAAAGATACAAAAAAACATTTTATTAATTTTTATTAGGGTGTCGAGGAGCAAAAAAAAAGCGCCGTCAGGACTGTGACGGCGCTGAATTAGTTACGGCATTACTGGAATGAGAAACCGAAGACAACATATTTATCGTCAACTTTTCCGAGGATAAGTCTTGTGAGAGTATCATCCTTCAATTCCTTGTCCTTGGTCTTTGCGTCCTTCTTTACGAAAGAAGTCTTCCACAGGTATACCTTGAAGTAACCTTTTCCCAAGGTACCGAGGAATTGTTTTTCAGCGATATCGCCTTTTTCCTCTTTGAACTTCTGCGTCATGAGTACAAACTTTTCTTTAGTAATGTCCTGTTTCAGCTCATCAACCATATTTTTGGAGAAGCGCGGGTAGTCGTTGTTTTTCATGCCCAGAAGGATATCGTCAATATATTCAACTGCAATTTTTTTTGTTCTTTCAGCTTCATCGTCATTGACGTTCTTGAGTTCTGTTTTTTTGTCGCTGTTCGCTTTCGCTGCTTCATCCTCTTTCTTTTCGCCGCTGGAACTGCATCCTGCGGGAAGAATCGTTACGCTAGCCGTTACGACCAGCAACATGAAGAGACCTAATAATTTTTTCATGACTGACTCCTTTTAATTATTTTCATACGGGAGAAAAACCGTGAAGGTACTCCCTTTTCCTACGCTGCTTGATACGATAATACTTCCTCCGTGTAATTCAACAAGTCTTTTGCTTAAAGTAAGGCCTATTCCCACTCCTTCATAGTTGGAGGTGAGACCTGTCTCAACACGGTGAAAGTCCTTGAATATGAGTTTCTGGTTTTCTTCTGATATGCCTATTCCTGAATCTGTTACACGTATCGCGTTCGTTTTGGGGCTGTCTTTCCACGCTTTTACTTCGACAAATCCTTCATGGGTGAATTTTAACGAATTACTAAGAAGATTTATGATTATTTGCTTGATGAAGCGTCTGTCGCCCCGGATTAGAAAATTGTCTTCGCATATGAAGTTTAGTTCAAGTTTTTTTTTCGCTGCGACGGGCCTCATCATCGAATCGACTTCGTCAAGGCAGTCATTAAGGTTGAAGTCACTGTATGCGGGTGCCATGACTCCGGCATCAATCCTTGCCAGGTTAAGGAGGTCGGCGATGAGGTCGAGCAGATGCTCCGATGCCTTGAGTATCCTGTTTGCGAAGTCTTTCACCTTGTCCGGATGGATTGTGGGCGCTCTCTCTATGATGAGCTCGGCGAAGCCTATTATCGAGTTGAGGGGGGTTCTCAGCTCATGGTTCATGTTTGACATGAAGTTGTCTCTTTGGCGTCTGGCTTCCATGAGTTCTTCGGCTTTACGTTCCAGCTGAGTATTTGCGGTGCGCAGTTCGCCTGACTGCTTCTGAAGTCGTTCTGCCATTTCGTTGAAATCGTGCATGAGAGAGCCTATCTCATCGCTTTTTATTGATTTGAAACGGTAGTCCGGATCGCTGCTGATTTTCTTTGTGCCGTCGCTGAGTTCCCGCAGTGAGATACGGAGGAAGTGGCTTGAGAGGCTTGATGCCGCAAAGGTGAAGATTGCGGTAAGTACAAAGAACAGGATAAGCAGGTACTGGAGGCGGTTAAAGAAGAAGAGGCTTTGTTGCTGCCATGTTCCGACATTTTCCATTTCAGAACGCAGAAGTGTCTGAAGGCTTGCCCTGAGATCGGTGAGTGCGGACGCTGTCCCTGCGGTATCCTGTGCGGCAAGGGTGTTTCGTTCGGACTGTGTACCTTCCGCCAGGTCAGACTGAAATGCATTCACCGTGGAAAGAAGGAGTCTGGTTTTATCCTCGAGCGCGAGCAGCATCGCTGATGGCCGTTTTTCTCTTGCGGGGCCGAATATCTTAAGAGTGCCTACCGAATCCCTGAGCCTTTTTACGTTATAGAGCAGCGGACTTACAGTGTTTTGCGCCAATGGGTTGAGTGACACGGCATAGAAGGCGTGCTCTACGTTGTTCAATATTTCCCTGCATGAATAAAGGGATTCGGCGAAATTTTTTTCACTTTCCGTATATAGTCTGGCGCGCTCTATCTCTCGTTTTCCGATATGGAGCATGAGTATGCAGAAAACAATTGTGATGAATATGTAGATTGAAAAGATTATGCGTCTGAAGGTTCTGTAATTAATCTTCATTTTTCAGGGCCTTTCTCAACCTGCAGCGTGATGAAGCTGGGCTTTGCCGGAAGCTCGGGGCCGACGACAAATGAGCATAGAAACGGTTCTGACGCGGTTATGCGGAGATCATCGATATTGCCGGTATCGAGTTTGCGTGAAAATTCAATTGTCCACTCGGAGTCCTTCCATGAGCCTTTTGCCGAAACATCGGCAGCGCTGCCGGAGGGCGTTCTGAGATAGAAACGCTTTATGATGTCGCCCGCATAGTCTGAAAAATACCTGCTGTACCACGCCGACTGCCCTTTGTCGGGGAATACCTGAGGCACTGATTTTTCCGAGTCGTACGAGATGTAGAGGTCGTCCGCTGAGGCCATTGGATTAGTTCTTCCCGCGCGCCAGACCCACAGGTCGGCGAATAGTGAAGTTTTGGCGTGTGGCGCAATGACAAGGTTCAGTGTAGTTTCTAATTCATTTCCCGGCACATATATCCCTGATTTTTTGTCCCAGTTCCACCGCCTGTGTTCATCAAGAGGGGCTGGTGTTTTGAACCTGACGAGGAAGAATATTTTTATTCCGTCGGAACATGTTTTGAACTCCAGATTTTCAAAAGTCCTCCATGCTAGGTTTTTCCATGCGGCATCGGATGCGTTACCGTCCATTACCGGAGCCTTTGCCGCGAATGCGACGCCCGCGATGTTGTCTGCGCGTCCGGCGAATGCCAGAAAGAGGAGGACTGCTGTGAAAATTTTCAGAGACATTTTAGAGAATTTTCAGATTTACGAGACTTTGTATTGCTGCGGCTAGTCTTGCGAGCCGCACGGGTTTTTCCAGCACCATATCCACATCAAGTTCTTCGAGTTCTTTCCGCACTTCGGTTGAGAGGTGGGCGCTTGAAACTATGACCGCGGCGGAGGCGGTGTCCGGGCTCTGTCGGATTAGTTTCAGGAACTCGACGCCGTTCATGTTGGGCATGCGGACGTCGAGTATGATAAGGTCGGGCTTCCAGCTTCCGGCGAGCATTGCTCCTTGCATTCCGTCCAGAGCTTCCTTAAGTTCATAGCCGCCGAAAACGTCCAGAGCTTCCCTCACGAACGTCCTGAAGCCTTCGTCGTCATCGACTACGAGCATCCTGACATTTTCGTCTGACGCTTCCGCTCCGCCAGCTGTTTCAAGGCCCCTTTTTTCGGCGAAGGCCTCAAGCTCCTCGACGGTGAAACGGTAGTGTCCGCCAGGGGTGACTCCGCCCGATAACAGGTTCTGTCTTACCCAGTTTGTCAGGCTTGACCGCGAAACACCGAGATAGGCGGCGGCCTCATTGGTCTTCAGTACTTTCTTTTTTGTTTCGCGCATTTGTCAGGACATTCCGTATTCTTCAAGTTTCTTGTAAAGGGTTGTCCGGTGAAGTCCTAGTATTGCCGCGGCCTTGTTCTTGTTGCCTTGAGCCTCGGACATTGCCGATTTTATGACGAGTTTTTCCGCATCGGCAAGCGGCATTGGCGGCATTGTAAAGCCTGTTGCCGGGCCTTCCGCGGGAGATTCTACGACTGCCGGAGAGGCCGCGGGAGCAGGGGAAGGGGATGGTGATGAAACGAGGGATTCCGGCTGCCTTAGCGCGGCTGCCGGGAAAAGTATCTCAAGGTCGTTTATCTCTTCGCCGCGTGTAAGGATGCAGGCTCTTTCAACGGTATTTCTGAGTTCGCGGACATTGCCAGGCCACGGGTATACCATGAGCGCGTCGAGTGCCTCCTGCGAGAAACCGGATATTTTTTTGCCGAACTTTCGGGAAAAGAACTTGATGAAGTGGCTTGCGAGTGCGGCGATATCTTCTTTTCTTTCCCTGAGCGCAGGGATTTCGACAGGGATAACGTTCAATCGGTAATAGAGGTCGAGCCTGAATTTATTGTCGGACACGAGCTTTTCGATGTTCTGGTTTGTCGCGGCGATAATCGTTACATCTACCGAGATATCCTTCGTTCCGCTGATTCTTCTAAACTTCTGCTCTTCCATTACTTTAAGGAGTTTGGCTTGCAAGTTGTAGTCCATATCACCGATTTCGTCAAGGAAGAGAGTTCCGCCGTCCGCCATTTCGAAGAGACCTATTTTATTTTCTTTGGCATCGGTGAAGGCGCCCTTCATGTGCCCGAAGAGCTCGCTTTCTATGAGGTTCGGCGGGAGCGCGGAGCAGTTTACTTCGACGAATGGCTTGTCGGCGCGTCCGCCCATTTTATGGATTGTTCGTGCGAGGAGTCCTTTGCCTGTCCCGCTTTCGCCTTTTACGAGGAGGCATGAGTAGTCGCTCTGTGCGACGAGCTTGAGGATTTCAAAGGTTTTTGTCATTGCCGCCGAGACCGCTATGACATCACCGAGCTGTTCGTAGTTCACTTCTCGCTTTGTGAGTTCCTGGAGGACGGTGACTTTTTTGGTTATCGCCGAATGGTTAAGCGCGTTATTTATCGTTTTAAGGAGGAGCGGCTTTTCAACGGGTTTTGTAAGGAAGTCGTATGCTCCTAGCCTGAGGCATTCGACTGCGGTCGGGATGTCTCCATGCGCGGTCATTAGGACGACAGGCAGTTCAGGGAACTCGCTCTTCCATTTGCTGAGCAGCGTTTTCCCGTTAGTGTCGGGCAGCATGAGATCAAGCAATACGAGGTTGAATGACGCATCCTTAATCATAGCTTCGGCTTCCTTGCCTGTCCCGGCGCACTGGATGTCAAAGCCTTCTTCGCCCAGGATGTCCTGTAGCGCAGTGCTCACAAGCAGATTGTCCTCTACCAGAAGTATGCGGGGTTTTTCCTTACTCATTAATTATTTCCTCTTTTGCGAAATTTATAATAATTTTTACTTTGTCGGGGGAATTTTCAACGACCATTCCTGAATTGGTTTCGGAGCATATTCTGTACGCTATTGCCATTCCGAGTCCGTCGTGCCTGCTTCTTTCGGTGTGGAAGGGTACTGGAGGATTTATCGGTATTCCGGGCGCTATTGGCTCTGACGTATTTTCGATGATGATCTTGAAAGATTGGTTTTCTTTGCCGAGAGACCACTTCATCTTTACATTTCCCTGGGGGCCGGACGCCTCGGCTGCATTGTCGAGCAGTTCCCCAAGCGCGATAACGAACCATGAACCGTTCTTGATTGAAATATTTTCTTCGGGGCCGCTCAGGTCGAGTGATGAGAGCGGATTTTTCCTTGCGAAACAATCTCGGGTTTCTGCCAAAAGTTCGAAAAGAGACTTCTGGACAGAGGTAGGCAGAGTATCGAAGAGTGTGTCCATGCGGTCGGTGAAAATCTGAAGGCTGTCCAGTTCAGTGCATATTATTTTGCATCTGTTGGGGATGTCCGGATGTGTTTTCTCCGTTACCGATGCTATTCTTTCGACTGTCATCCTGACACCGGCACAGAGGTTTCTCAAGCGATGCCTGACCACCCTGTTCATGACTTGAAGCTTCATGGCGTATGCCGGATATTTATCTTTTCCCGAGTTATTTATCGTGTCCATATCCTTTTCCTGTTCTCTCTTGTCTTCAAATATAGCTTATGGTTCAACAGTTTTCACTTCTTTTCCTGAACTTTTTTCGTACAAGAACTGCAATCGAGAAAAGCAGGATGCCGGATAAGAATTCCAAGAATGAAGAATAAGCTCCTGGATTTTTGATTCCAGCGGCAGTAACGGAAAAAGTTTTCCATATATAGGTAGAAAAAATGCGCGGGGCAAGTATTATAGACATGGCAGCGGCGGTAGGCAGCCGTCCGGTGTCGGGAGTTTACTTCCGGTGCTGGGAGGAAAGTCCGGACTGCGCAGGGCAGGGACCCCTCTTTTAAAGAGGGTGCCGCGGACGATATTCCGCGGAAAGGAAAGTGCAACAGAAAATATACCGCCCCGTTCATTCGGGGTAAGGGTGAAAAGGCGGGGTAAAAGCCCGCCGGGCGCGTGTGTAAGCCGCGCCGCATGGCAAACCCGTCCCGCAGCAAGGCCAAATAGGGGATGATGCCGCTGCCCGCGGCGCTTGAATCCCGGGTTCTGGCCGCATAGACAGATGGTTGCCGCTCCTTAACAGGAGAACAGGATCCGGCTTATTCCGCCGTTTGCCTTTTTTATGATCGTTCTTTTTCATTATTTAAAAACAGACTGGAGGACGGATGAGTATCGAGACTATAAAAGCAGCTCTGAGAAGTGTTCCGGATTTTCCCAAAGAGGGAATAAACTTTATAGACATAACGCCTGTCCTTCAGGATTTCGCCGCCTTCTCGGAGGTTGTCGAACTGTTGGCGGAAAGGTTTTCGGACTCAAGTATTGATTACGTGGCGGGAATAGAATCGCGCGGATTTATGTTTGCCGCTCCGCTCGCTCTCAGGCTGGGATGCGGATTCGTCCCAATAAGAAAGGCCGGAAAGCTTCCCTATAAAACAGTGTCCGAAAGCTATGATCTGGAATATGGTTCCGCTACGATAGAGATGCATGAGGATGCCGTCAGTGCCGGTGCGAACGTGCTTCTTGTCGATGACCTTTTGGCGACAGGCGGTACCGTTTCCGCCGCGGTGAGGCTTTTGGAAAAGCTCCATGCCAAAATAGCGGGCATCGAGTTCGTCATAGAGCTGGATTTTCTAAAGGGACGGGAAAAGCTTTCGGCATATCCCGTTAATTCACTGATTGTTTTGAAATAATTTCAAAGGCCTTGTGGAAATAACGCCTTGATGTGTTAATTTAAACACTCAACATTTTAACTACTATATAACACAAAATATTATATTATGGCAAGTTTTGGAATTGACGATAGCAAATACGCTGTGTTGAGCGATATACACGCTAATATTGACGCGCTTGATGTTGTACTCGCGAAATGCAGGGAAGTCGGAGTGACTAAATATATATGCCTCGGCGATATCGTCGGGTATAATGCCGAACCCCAAATATGCCTCGAACGGATACGGGAAGTCAACCCCGTATGCGTCGTCAAGGGCAATCATGACGAGTACGCGTCAAACGAAGATGAGGAAATGGAAGGTTTCAATCCGCATGCCAAGCAGGCTGTTCTCTGGACAAAGTCCCAACTCACTGAAGAGGAGCGCGACTGGCTTTCCAAGCTTCCCATGAGGGCCACTATTCCGGGCGCAAATGTAACAATCGTTCATGCTACGCTGGATTCCCCCGAATCGTGGGGGTATATATTCGATACACATCATGCGGCGGACAATTTTTCCTACCAGTTTACTCAGCTTTGCTTCTGTGGTCATTCGCATGTGCCTATCGCCTTTTGCAAGAAACCCCTTACCATGCAGTCGGAAAACCCCATAGAGGAAATCACCGATTGGGCCTATAAAAAGAACGAGGGCATGATTCCCAAGGAGGTCGAAAACGCAGACTCTATTTCCATCGATATCCAAAAAGGATTTAAATATCTTCTCAACGTGGGCAGTGTGGGCCAGCCTAGAAACCGCGATCCGCGTGCGTCTTTTGCCATTTATGACTCCGGGGCGAAGAGGGTTACCCGTTACAGACTCCCCTATGACATAATGGCGGCTCAGGCCAAGATCCGTAATGCCGGGCTTCCCGAAAGGCTCGCGGCCAGGCTCGAACGCGGGAATTAAAGCACCTTATCCCCAAAAAATTGAACAGAGTCAATTCCATGGCTGACAATTGTTGCAAGTCTTCCGTTTTTAAAGTTTTGATAATCAAGCCCAGCAGCTTGGGCGATATTCTCCACGCCCTGCCGGTCGTCGAAATAATAAAGGAAAAGTATCCGGACGCGGTCATTGACTGGATGGTCGCGCCACAGTTTTCTCCCTTGCTTGAACTCCATCCCGGAATACGCAGGAAAATCCTTTTCCGACGCAAGCAGCTTGGCAAATTTTTTTCCTTTTTTCCAGCGTTCCTGGAGCTTGTAAGGGAGTTGCGCTCTGAAAAATATGATATGGTCATAGATATGCAGGGCCTTTTGAGAAGTTCGTTTTTTGCCAGACTTGCGAGGACAAAGGTCATCTGGGGCTTCTCTGACACCCGAGAGAAAATGGCGTCATTTTTTTATAATAGAAAAGTCAAGACGCCGGAAGATAAGCATCATGCCGTCGAAAAAAACCTTTATCTTGTGTGCGAGGCGATGGGAGTCCCATTTAAAATGCCTGCATGGGTGCCGCCCCGTAATGAAGCGGCCTGTATGAGACTCAAAGATACTTTTTCCAAAGAGGGGATTCAACAGGGAAAAACCTTTGTCGGTATAGTGCCGGGAGCTAGATGGAAAACAAAAGAATGGCCGCCTGACTTCTTTGCGTCGGTCGTCTCCCTGATCGCCGGGGAACTGCCATACGTTGAGTTTATTATGATAGGTTCTTCCGATGATTCGACTGCGGCATCTGAGATAAGCAGACTTGCCGCACCCGGTGCAGTGATTCATGACTTGACCGGAAAAACAGGAATCAGCGAGCTTGTGGAGCTTGTCAGAACATGCCTGGTTGTCCTTGCCAACGACAGCGGGCCGATGCATATAGCCGCTATTCTCAAGGTTTTTGTTTTTGCCCTCTTCGGCCCTACCGATCCGGAAAAAACGGGGCCGTTCGGAGACTCCAATGAGGTATTCGCAGCTGATAAAGGTTGCATAAAATGTATGAGACGCTATTGTGTAGACGGCTCTTATGGCTGTCATTCCGCGATTGACCCCGGGATGGCGGCGGCCCGAATCTCTCAAATTTTGAAAAAAAGTGGTGCAAAATGAAAGTCCGTTATCCTATCCTTGCCCTTTTCGCCGTAATTATTCTCGGGGCTTCAATGGATGCTGCAGGGCAGATCGGTGTTGTCATGGAGCTTAACAGGAAAAATTATCTCCAGTACGAGCATGTTTTTGCGAAAATAAAGCTCAGAAACTATGCCGGTTCCGCTCTCATTTTTAGCGATACTAACCCCGCTATTTCCGGAGGTATCAGGTTCGAGATTTACTCCCCCGATGGCGGCATGGCTCAGGTAATCTCCAAGGATGTCCCTGAGATAAAGGGAATTCTCCTCAAACCCGGCGAAACAAGCGAAATAGTTATACCCATTTCAAAATACTACAATCTCTCCAGTCTCGGAAGATACAGGGTAAAGGCTATTGTGTACCATTCGCAGATGGTCTCCGAATATGAGTCCGGTACACTCACTTTGTCCGTTTCATCCGGAGTCGACGCATGGAAAACCGTCGTCGGAATGCCATCCTTTACCCAAACTGACATAACAAGCGATGGCGGGAAGATAAAAACTCGGCAGTACAGGATAGCCTCCATGTTCGACGGAAAAGATAAAGTTTTTTACATGATTATCGAGGATAACTCCCGCATTTATGCCATAAAGAGAATAGGCTACGAAATGGCCGACAAAGTTCCCGAATGCGAAATAGATGCTCTATCCAGGCTCCATATACTTCAGAAACTGAGTTCCGATGTTTTTATGTACATGCTTTATGACATTGACGGGACAAGGGAACGAAAAGAGATTTATAAAAAGAAGGAAACTTCACCCGTTCTCGTTCGTGACCCACAGAGCGGAGCTGTTATCGTTGCTGGCGGCGAGCCGGCCGAAATAGATAAAGACTATAATGAGAGCGAAGACGAAATGTTTAAATAGGGATTTGAATAATGCTTGACCCAGTAAGATGGATTGATGATGACGGTCGCGTTTATGATAAATTCGAAGACTGTGATGATATTTTCTCCGGCAAGCTGAGGCTTATTGATCAGACCCTTCTGCCGGTCGAACTCAAATATCTCCAGACCGACAAACCCGAGGAAATCTTTGACTTCATAAAGCGCCTTGTCGTTCGCGGCGCTCCCGCCATCGGCTGTGCCGCCGCACTCGGTCTGGCCGCTTCCTCAAAGCATTTTGACTCTGCGGACAGAGCGTCTTTTCTCAGAGACCTCGAAAAGATATCTTCATTTCTGGCTTCCTCCAGGCCAACCGCCGTGAATCTCTTCTGGGCCCTCAATCGCTGTGCCGATGCCTGCCGCAAATCTGAACTTTCAAGTCCCGCATCCCTCAGAAAGCTTCTTCTCAAGGAGGCCCTCTCAATACTCGAAGAGGATATTGATATGTGCCGCGCTATCGGAAATTACGGTTCCGCCCTCCTTGAAAACGACTTCGGAGTTCTGACTCACTGCAATGCGGGGGCTCTTGCCACAGGTGATTACGGGACAGCGCTTTCTCCCGTCTATGTCGCCCACGAAAAAGGAATAAAATTGAGGGTCTACTCTGACGAGACCCGTCCGCTTCTTCAGGGGTCGCGCCTTACCGCGTGGGAACTTGACCGTGCCGGAGTCGATGTGACGACTATATGCGATAATATGGCTGCGCAGCTCATGAAGGAGGGCAAGGTCAATATCGTGATTGTCGGAGCCGACAGGGTTGCCGCCAACGGTGATGCTGCCAACAAGATAGGCACTTACGGGGTCGCCATACTCGCGAAATATCACAAAATACCCTTTTATGTCGCCATCCCCTATTCGACTGTTGACAGTTCATTGAAGGATGGAAGCCTGATTCCGATTGAACAGCGCCACAGAGATGAAGTCGCTCGCGGCTTCGGTAAAGTTACTGCCCCTGATACCGTCAAGATTTATAACCCCGCCTTTGATGTCACACCTAATGAACTCATTACCGGCTTCATTACTGAACGCGGTATAATCGAGGCCCCATTCTTAGGAAAACTCTGAACCGAACACAATCCTTTTTACACGCGGGATTTAACTTTTAAGTTATTATGTCAAGTTTGTTCTGAATTATTTTGCCCGCCCCCAAATAGTTTTCGTCCGGGGTGATATAGTCCCCGACTGCACCCAGTGCGGTATGCTGTATGTGCAAATTATAGAAGTTCACGTAGGGCTGCACCTTTTTTCTTGTTTTTAGTTTGGGGAGTTTTTACACTTATTCAATCTCTCCAACTTTCGGGGCCAGTCGCAGATAACCAGAAGACATTTATACTCATAGCGTGACAATGACAGCGGGCTTGTTTTGGAATTTTCCAATAACATGTTGATGCTGTTTAAATTACGTCGCACGTAAGCAAGCTGTCTTCCAACTGCCCGGCGGCGTTTTTTTGCCACAAGATGTCGCGAACGGGCAGCGGCAAGATAATGTTTTCTCGCTTTTTTGCGGTATGTACGCGGCTTGGCAAGTTCTTTTCCCTTAACGACTTCATACAACTTGTCAATGATTTTTTCGGTCTTTTCCAGCGCCTCGTTAAGCAGTTTCAGATCAGTCGGATAAGTGATGTCCGCTGGCGTGCATGTCGCGTCAAGCAGAAGCTGCCCCTGGTTTGCTGAACCGGAACCGCCGCCCGGCGTGGAATGGTCGTTAAAACGAGCCATTACCGGTGCAAGTCTTTTGCGGAAATGCACATACATGCTAGGATCAAACGGCGCTTCGTCGCTGTATTCGCGGAATCCTAGAAAATATTGCAGATAGGGATTTTCTCGGATCTGCTCGACCGACTCTTCGTCGCTGATATATGTTGCATCTCCTTGATAATCAACGCTCCTACGGCAACGCGCGCCGACAATGCGGGGGCACCCATTTTGTTATCGGAAAACTGTGCCGCGTAATCTGCTTCGATCTCATCCCACGGAAGCATTTTTGCCAACTTCACCCAGCGGTTGTCACTGCGCAGTCGTCCGCCGAACGGCAGGTAAAAATCTTCGAATTCCGGTTGTAAAACATTATGCCGATACATTTTCTCTCATCCCACGTGCAAGGTTTTTTAATCAACTCAGGCGAAAAGCCTGCATCAAAACAAATATACCATACATTTAAGTATTTGCACTGCAATATATTATGATTTCTTCAGGAAACTCTATTCTAGGCCTATATAGATGATATTCTGTCTCCTGAGCTTCAACCGATTTGTTGCCTCCGGCGCACTCGTACGCCTGCACCTGATAGAAACTTCAATTTCCCTTGCTTGAAAGTGTCCACTTTTCCCGGAGCGAAATCTCTTCCTTGAAATTCAAATTAACTATAGGTCCATGGGCTTCAACTTCAAGGAATTTTTTTGAAACGTAAAAATGAGCAGGGAAAAACCCTTCCATACGCGCCCAGTCCTTACGGGAAACGTCAAAGGATTTCCTAAACGTACATTGATTTGTAACCGCCTCCTCTTCATTTTTTGATGAAAACTGCTCCCACTGAATGGAGTCACGCTGTCCCAAGGACTCAATGAACCCTGGAGCAAACTCGAGAGAATCCCATCCGTCCACGCGTTTTATAAGATTAGCGTATTTTTCAGGACTGAAACGGTATTTCTTCGGCGCGTCAGCTGCCTCAGTTGGAATTCTGATTGCTTCCAGAGTCCGGCTGTCCAGTCTTGTAATTGACCAGATTCCCGCCTTATTGACAAATGGAGCAATACAGCGATGAACAGTAGTAAGCTCAACTTCCGGTTTATCAGTTTCAACTTTAAAAGCATATTGGTACCTTAAAAATAAATTCCAACTTGGAGCCGAAGTAAGGACCACCTTCCCTTCTTCAGGAAATTCGATACTGTAACGTCCTGTCAGCAGAACAGGATCATAGTCGGAAGTAAAGTAGTTGCTTGGCTGGGGGCGACAAAAGTGCCCGTCTTCATTATGGTCTATTTTGCCTTTTCCTGAAGCGCTCCTGGCTGTTTCATATATTATATTTTTTTGTCCTCTTAAATTCAGGCTGACGAGACGGCCGCCGAATTCAGGGAGGATAACAAGCTCTATTTTCCCGTTATTGATCCTGTACGCTTTTTCAGAGCCAGCAAACTTACACGTGCTTATTTTGATGTTTTTCCAGTCCGGTGCAGCCGGATATTCCGGAGCAAAGCGAGTGGCTGATTCAACTTTATCTTTCCATTCCTGAGCGCTTTTCATGAAAGAATCTTTTGATTTCACCTCAAGTTTCGGGTCCGCAAAGACAATGCGTTGCTTATGAAATCCTGTATCATACTCTCCGCGTATCTCAAGTTGATATTTACCTTTCAAATCAATGTCAACAGGAACAGCTTTTTTGCCGAGTTCAACCTTTTGACGGAAGACTTCCTTGCGGTCAACAAGAATCACCACATTAACGCTGCTTTCCGTTATATTCTTCGGGTCTTTTTTGTGAGCCTCATCGTCTATCCCTACCATAGCAGTAAACCTCAAGGCCTTCTGGGAAAGATTGTAGACAATCGTAAACCCGGTATGCCCGGCAAGGCCTCTTTTGAATTTCTCACCTCCTATGGATATCTCATGTCCGAAAAGATTTTTGTCCTTTACGGGCAGTCTTTTACCTTCCCATGTCCAAAAGGGGCGCGAATCGGTCCATGGAACATCTGAAAGACAAAGTTCATCTGAAGCTAAAATCGCGAGAGGTAAAAAGGCAAAAATGAAAACTGTTAACTTAAACATCATTATTCTCTGTCATAGAATTTTATTTTCAATGGTGAATCCTTAACCATTTTTCCATCTTTATTCCATATTTCAATGGTGTTTTTCAAAACTTTTGTCTCTCCTGGTTTGTAGGCTGTCTTCGACCACATCGGGTAATCACCATTATCCGAAACCGACATTCGGGGCCATTCCCAGAGATCCAACCAGGAATTGCCTTCCGCTAGCACGTCTACGTAATATTTGCCGAATCCCCTGAGGGAAAACATTCTGAACTGAGGTCGACGTATTGCCTCCCATTTATCAAGACACAGGAGAGCGCCGTTGGCCTGTATGCTTCTCTCCATTGCTATTATCTCAATACCCGCAGGGGGTTTTACGGGTTTTCTGACAGCGAAAAGAAACTTGATAAAGCTGGTATTTTTCTCTATAAAAGGCATATAGTACGCCGCCGTCTCTACAGAACGCGGGGTAAAAGTCAGGATATAATCAACTTTCCCATTGTCCCAGAAATACTTGAATTTAATTATCACCTTATTTTCTAAGCTTTTTTCAATCAATTCAGCCTCAACGTAATTAACGTACGGGAAATGTTGATTATGTGTCCAGCAATGAATAAAAGCAGAATCAATTTCCATGGTATCATTTATGGAAAAGACAAAACTCCCGGCATTACGAACACGGACAGTATACGCATCGGAAGTGATTTCGCAAAAAGTCCCGTTTTTTGAGAACTGGAACTTTTTCACATTTTCCGCCTCCATGGCCGCGCCGTGCGGAATAAACCACGCGGCGGCAGAGGCTACCGATATTATCAGCAGTAGTGTCCTCATTTAACTCTCTCTATTTCAATCCCGTTTATCCCGACCCCTCCGGTCAACTCTATGTCGATTTGGCCGTCATATGCCGGAATATCTTTCATTTCCAGGACATATGCTTTTGCCCAGCCACCGGCTAACTTGAACGGGTCAACCTTTTCGGGGTAAATAACGTTTTCAGCCTTGACACCAATCATACGCATGTTCGGCCCCTTGTTCGCGATATATGTCTCGGCGAAATGGATATAGACGTTATATTTGCCTTTTGGAACAGGTATCCTGTAAAAAACTCTGGCTCCGTATGCTTCTGTCTGATATACTCTGTCAATGTCAGTGCCATCTATAGACTGATCGCCCCTTTCAGCAAAAGTCGCGCCCTCGCTGCCGTAGGCCTTACCGTCGGTAAATGCCTGGTCCGGCAGCCAGCGTGAGCCGTCCGGTGCGGTGTATTCTCTTTCAGAAGCGCATATGATGCGTGCCCTACCCTTTTTCAAATCAGTCATAAGCTTCTGTTGGTTCTTGAGGGCCTGTCGGCCCGACTCAGCGCTGGCTATGGCTGATTTTGCTTCGAAATCGTCCATAAGGACACGCAGGGCAAATGCGTCTTTCTGCGTCACTGCCTTAAACATAATGGCTATATGGTCGCCGGGAATAGCCTCAAGGCAAAGCGGATCATTCAGGACATATTCTGCCTTCTCAAGAATCTCCTTTTCAACCTCGTCGGGAAGTTTGAAGTCACAACTGATATCTCCGCTCAGTCCGCCAAGCTCAATAATCCTGATATCATAAGGCTTCAATTCAACTGAATACTTACCTCCGCTAAACAGAGAAGCTGAAAGCTCTTTATCGTAAAGAAGGTCCTTCGCTGTCGACGCGTCAGCTTTAAAATATCCATTTGAATAATATGGGCAGTTATTGACAAGACGCAGGTATGTTTTACCATCCTTAACCGCCGATTCGGCGATAACACCCTTTACATCCTTGCCGGAAAGAGGTTTAAATCCGGCATCGGGAGTGAGCAGAAAACTTCTTGAAAAGCGTCTGATTTCCTCTCCAGTACCTGTATCCATATTACAGTCATGCCAGCTGTAGAAAATAGTGTTCGGGATTGTCCATGACAGTACATTTACATATTCGGCCATGGCATTTTCCCCTGCCCATCTGGGAGTGAATACGCCGCGCCCTGTCGTGCTCCAGAGCCATTTTGCCGCAGCCCCGGCCGGTTGATCAACTTCGTCGAGTCCCTTATGGAAGTGAAAATAGATGGAATCTAGTTTGCTGATAATCCCTCTACTGCCTCTGTTATTGGTCATTCCTTTGCAGTACATCCAGTTTTCGTAAGGGCTGAGAAACTTAGCCCAGACCGTGGCGTGAGCAACCAGATGAATATCCGGATTGTCTCCGAACAACTCGACAGGGAGTCCGCTTTCGGAGTAACAACGCTCGTAATATCTGTCCCTGTTTTTTCTTGTTGACTCAGGTTCAAGGAAGGGGTTATCTTTTATTCTTATGGAAAGATCTATATAAAGAGGCCATTTATTCTTTCCTGTGCCTACAAGGCTTCTGACTTTGTCAAAGAATTCACGGACCTTTTTGGCGCGCCAGTAAATCCAAAGGTCTTTATGTTCACCCATAAGCTTCTCATAGCGCTTCATGAAGCGTTTGGAATCTTTTGAATCAACTCCCAGCTTGACTCCGGTTTCCTTCTCAAAAAGGGCAACGGTATAGTCCCCGTAACCAACATCGGTACTTTCGATATCTGTAAGCGACGCAGTTGTGAATGCGGGCTGCCACCAGCCGCCGACGACCATGAAAAGCCCTTCGACCTTTCCAGTGTCCTTATAGAAGTCATATATCTCACCTATGCAGTCGAGTATGAGTCTGCTGCCTTCAGGATGCAGAAAGTTTATTCCCGATCCATTTCCACCGACAACCTGACGTCCGTATTTGTCTACCTGGTGAACTCCTTCTCCGGTCTTCCACATTTTCCTTTCACTGGTATGGTTAAGCTTTGATGCCCATACCTGCGGCGAACTCTGGTATTCCACTCCGAGCATGCACTTGATTCCGTTGTTGTTATACATTTTGACCGCAAGCATTGGCGGATCAAGTTCCTGATTGGAGATGGAGGTATTGTTCCTGATTGAAGGATAGTCCCCGTGTGTATACATAAAAACGCCTTCAACAGTCATATTGCGGCCCTGAAAACGCATCCATTTGATTTTGCGTTCAATGGCCCTGTACCAGTTAAGCCATCCGTCGCGGAGCCCGTTTCTGCGTCTGTTGGTTGCCCCCATAAGTGGGTTTTCGGATATGCCTGTAGTGAGAGTCATTACGGAAATACGTTCATTATGAGTCCCGAACATGCGTTTACTCTCGGGAATTTTCAAAGCTGGAAGGTCACCTTTGATTTTATAGATATTTATCTCCGCAGCGGCAGCGGGAAATACCCTGAATCCTGTCATTACAAATATCGCTGATGCTTTACTCGCAGGCCAGAAGACAAAACGAATTTTTTTAGTCTTCATGCTGAGCGGTTGATCAACTCCCGTAATACAGGAACCTGTAGCGGTATGGTTGGGCCAGTCGCCATTCTTGAAATTGCACTCAAATCCAATAGGCCACTGCTCTATGATTCCGGAATAAATGTAGCGGTCTTTATTGTCCGGCACAATTATTTCAGCCATGTAAGGAGTACCTATTTCCAGCCCGTGGAGCCTGTAAGCAAACCAGTCCCAGGCACATTTACCGGTCTCGCGGTATTTCATGCCATCCATGGCCACAACCGAACCTTTGTCTATCATAGCAGAACTGTTCATACCCGCGTGATCAATAAATTCCTCATTGCTCTTTTGAGGTTTGCTGCAATCAATTTTTCTTATGAGTTCAAGACGTTTGTTAAACTGTTCCTCAAATCCGGCATATTCCAATATGTCCTGTTTGATCGGACCCGCCATTATCAGTTCCTGACGGTTCATCTCCGTGACTTTGCCGGAAAAGTCGGCTAGTTCCCACTCAAGGCGAAATGCGCCGGAACCAATATCCTTGAATTTAAAGATATATTCATTGAGTCCGTTCTTTTCTGTCGGAGCTGGGGCGTCAACTATCTTAACCAGGTCTCTTGTCTGTGCTTTATAGATTTTCAGTACCGGACTGAGCTTGCCTTTGACTCCGGCCGGGACAGTTACCTCGAAAGAGACTTCTTTATTGTAATCCCATACAGGGTATTTCTGTCCGAACGGCTTTGTCTGAAGCATGCCCATATGGAGCGGCTCAACTCCTGTCCAGAAATTTTCGCCATTTGATCCCCATGATGTTATTACCTGATGCAGGCCGCTTTCAAAAGGTTTCGGCGTTTTCCATTTTGAATCATCATAGGCTAAGTTCATCCATCCCTTCTGGAAATTAAGAGTACTCTTCCAACCCTGCGGACAAAGAATCCTCAATTCCTTTCCATCACGTGAAACGGCTACCCCCTCGAAAATAAATTCAGGAGAACCACCCTCCCACATGAAAAATTCCTTACGGACGGCAATCGTGTTTTTCCCTTTTACCAGATAGGGCTTAAGATCAATGGTCTTTACCGTGCCTTGAGGATAAATATCGGTTCCCTTGTCTACAAGCTTGCCGTTTATGTAGAGATCATAAGTTATGGGACTGTCGTATGTGGCATGGGCCATGACCGGAGCAAAATCAAGGTTGAAACTTTTGCGGAAATAGACATTCCCCGTATATGGAGCGATTTTAATATCCTTAATTTTTACGGTCGCCTCTGGAGTTACACAGTCCAGACGAAAACCACACATACCGCTACGGGAAAAACTGTCAAGAAGATTACGAACTATTCCGGCATCAGCTTCAAAAACCTGTTCGCCTTCTCCTTTTATTTTGAACTCCGTTATATTCTTGTAACGTCCCAGATAGCCAAAAGTAGACACCTCCCAGGTTGTTTCAGGCACATTCTGTGAAACCGTCATACTTATGCGGTAACGGTCTTTTCTATGCTTGCCCCATTTGCAGCCGAAGCGCAGGGAAGGATTTTCATAATAGGTATTTGGCTCGGGCCCGAAGGCGAACCAGAAGCCTTTTTTGTCGCCCGTGAACTGTAAGGCGCCATCTTTAAACTCGTATTTACCTTTTTTATCGAAACGCATGAATTTTTGTATCTCGGCAATATCGGAAGATTTTGAGAAGTCGCAGGGAACACCAAACTCATCAATGAAAAAGTCTTCGCCAGACCATTCCCTGTCTTTATCGGGCACGAATTTCTCAGGGTGCAGCATTGTTTTGCTTCTCCAGGGACTGTCGGAAAGTGAAAGGGTGTTTACAACCTTTGAAGGGTCCTTATCCTCATTGATGATTTCAATCGCGTTGACGGATGACGCAACGGCCAATAAAGCACCGAGAATGGACACAAAAAATCTTCTCTTTCTTCCCATAGTTTTCTCCTGCTATGTTTGTGATTTTAAGTTTTAATCTTCCGTAAAATTAGTTGTGGCAGCTGTATAACTCCCCAATTTCCATTCTTTCCTTGACGCCGTATGCCCGTCAATAAAAAGAAAATTGGAACGGCCGGAATGGTTGGCCCCAATCTTCTCACCGTTTCCCAGAATAACCTCCGATGCACCGGCCGAAAGGGCGACAAGATTCGTCAAATAACTGGAATTATTCTTATCGACTTCTCCTAACAGATAAGTACTTGACGGTTTGTCTATCATGGAATATTTACGCCCCACTGGCATGCCTACTAAACTGTGGACAAGGTATTGAGGTACCGCGTAAGACCGGTTTGCCCATACCGTATGACGTGGTACGCTATCATTGGGGCATCGGAAAAGAGGCCATGACGAAGGAGAAGGGCTCCAGCCCCAACTGGTTACAGGATAATTCATATAGTTCCTGCCTATATAATAATCCCAATGATAGAGACTTGTATAACGTTCTATTGACAAGTCAGGATGCCCAGCTGCTGCGCTCGGCGGAGCGATATATCCGTTAAAATCACTGGCATACATTCCGAAACCAGTTCCGATTTGCTTCATATTGCTGGCGCATGAAATAGCCTTGGCCGTTTCCCTCGCTCCCCTCAGAGCAGGCAAAAGCATGCTCGCCAGAATCGCGATTATCGAAATTACAACGAGCAGTTCAATAAGAGTGAAAAGCAAACCCGTTCGAGTCTTTTTATAATGTTTCCTCATAATAAACCTCTGATTTTACTTTTATAATTGTTTCCGGAATATTATTCCAGCTTCCGAGTGTTCTAATAGTCAACTTGACTAATTCGGTTGCCACTTTTTGAGTTGCGTGGTTTATTGCTGTTACTATTGGAAGATGGCTCCGACAGTGGGTCGAACCATTCAATATTATAAGACCAAATTTTTCACAGTATTTTGTCAACTGCTTAATGTAGTCCGGGGTATCCTTACCGCACAAAAGCTCTTTCCGTATGAGGAATTTAATCATGGCGTCCTTCAATCCGCAAAGAAAGCCCTTCTCTCTTTCTCTGAAAAACACACAGGAAAAGCCGATATAGGCAGGTTTTTTGCATCCATTTTCGACGATTAAATGAGCGGCTTGCCTGCCTGCCTCATAATTGTCGAGACTTACCACGCTCCCGTTATATAAAGCAAGCGAAACGCTTATAAGGCATTTGCATAAATTCCTCTCGGACGGAAGAAATTTCCTGCCTTCAACTTGAAGCCGCAGAACATAGCTTTCCAGTTTTTCAATAATATCATAGCGAGTTTTGACGGAACGAGTCATATTGGCTTTCGTTATCTATTATTAATAATAGACCATTGGTCTGCCAATGTCAAGCGTTTTTTATTCAGCACAGCAATAAAAATGGTTCTTCTCCAGTTTGTCGCATGAATTGTATGCCGGAACGCTTCAGACTTGAGTTGCTATCTATAATGGCAAAATGATTGTTCTCTGCGATATTTCGCTTCATTTGGAAAGCTTTTTACCCAGCCTGAATTCCCGGGGAGAGGAACCGTTTCTCTTCCTGAATTCAGTCGAAAAGTAAAGCTGGTTTGAATATCCGAGCGATTCCGCAATTTCTTTTATGCTCAGCTTGTCGTTTTTCAGCATTCCCTTTGCTGCAAGCATTTTTTGATTTATGAAGTATTCGAAGGGCGCCAGCCCAAGATATTTTCTGAAGAGCCTGTTCAGCGTGCTCTGACTTATTCCCAGTGATTCGCATATTTTTTTCAGCGTGAGTGCATTGTGGATATTGTTTTCCAGAAAAGATACGGCATTGACAAGTTCCCTTGGATAGAGCAATTTCTTATATTCCATTCCCAACTGAAGCAGAGTGTTATAAGCTATTTCGGAACAGCGAGCCTGAAATCCATCTTTTTTGTTTTTGAGTTCATCGATGCCTCTCTGCATTATTCCCTCAAAGATAAGAGGATTTGAGCGTGGGATATAGTCAAGTTTTTCAATTCCCAATGATATGAGCAGCGGTTCCAGAAGGGAGCCTCCGATACTGGATGTCATTTTCAGGCAGTAGTTGTGTTTTTCCATGAATACTTCGCTGTGCGCGCCTGGCCTTACTATGAATAAATGGTCTTTTTCCACAAGGTATTTTTCCCCGCCCTGAATGAATGACATTCCGCCTTCTCTGATGAATTCTATTGCGAAAAGTTCCGAGTTTGTTCTTTTCCGATAACATCCCTTGACCCATTCGTCCATTCCACTGAACTCGATATTCAATGGATAGCGGAATAACTTGCTTTCATTGTCTGCATATGTCGTGAAAAAATGATGAAGAGGATATTTCCCGACATTCAGTCCTTCAATCTTAGAGATTCCATTGTCGAAATAAGTATTGAGCTTTTTCATTTTGACTGACTCTATTTAAAATATAAATGACTATATATCTAATATTATAGTCACATCACGCTGTTTATTCAATTCTTTTTAAAGCTATAATATATATAAATAAAGGAAATGGTATATGAAAAATAAAATTGTAAAATGTCCCGCTGGAAGACTGATGAGTTTTTCAGGTATCGATGGCAATACTGATTTTGAAAATGGTCTTATATTGCGGGGGGCTTTCAAGTTTTCAGGTTTTGATATAAAATTCCCGGGAGATGGTCATATAGCCTTTGAGAATACAGAGCCAAGCGAGTCTGTTTTTTTCAGCGATTGGTTTTCTTGTGGAAAACTGCGCGGTGTTTTTATTGATGCCTATCATTTTATTATTGAAGGGCCCTGCCGTACAGACGCGGAAGATCTGGAAATAAAAATCATTTCGGAAAACGGGAAAACACTTATCGGAATAAAGAACTTTTTCAACAAAAAACTCATTTTGTCGGATGTGGATGCGCTGATTGATGAGCGTGCAAAATGGTCGAAACAAATTGTGTCAGAACAGGGGAACAAAGGAAATTTTTTCATCAATGCGCTGTCGCAGATGAAAGGACAGGTTTATTCGCCGGAAGGAATAATAAAGCACCGCTGGACAACGCCTGACAAGTGGCCCCACAGGCGAATGTGGCTTTGGGACTCGGTATTCCATGCTATTGGCTTGCGGCATATTGATATCGAACTTGCGAAAAATTCTCTGGATGCTGTTCTTGATGTGCAGCGGGAAGATGGCTTCATTGCGCATATGGCTGATCCACTCGGCATTTCAAAGATAACCCAACCGCCGGTTCTGGCTCTCGGATACAAACTTGTCAACGAATATGCCGATGATTTGGAGTGGCTCGGCGCGGCATATCCAAAACTCAAAAAGTACCTTCAGTGGGACATGAAAAATCGTGACAGTGACGGGTATGGGCTTCTTGAATGGTACATAGAAGCCGATGCCAATTGCAGAAGCGGCGAAAGCGGGATGGATAATTCTCCACGTTTCGACGCAGCGACTCAGCTCGACGCGACGGACTTCAATTCCATGTTGGCTCTCGAATTCGAGATTATGGCGGAATTCGCAGAGACGCTTGGCTTGAAGGATGATGCCGCATCATGGCGGATGCTTCATAAAACATTGTGTAATAAGATAAATCAACGACTCTGGAATGGGAAAGAGAACTTTTATTTTGATTATGACGTCACTAAGAATGAAATGTCGGAAGTCATGGCAAGTTCAGGGTTCATGCCGCTTATCTGCGGGGCATGCAGTAAAGAACAGGCCACAGCCATCGAGAAGCATATATATGATTCTGAGACATTTGGAACTGCTCTTGTTATCCCGTCGATTGCGGTAAAATCGGAGAAATTTTACTCGAAAGACATGTGGCGCGGGCCAGTCTGGATTAATGTGAACTGGATGGTGGCCTGCGGATTCAGACGTTACGGCATGAATGATACTGCTGATTTCATCATCCGGAAGACCGTCGAGGAAATAGAAGCCATGTTCGGAAAATATGGAACATTTTTTGAATTCTTTGATGACCGTTGCGAACTCGATCCGTCCCAACTCCTGCGTAAGGGGAAAAATGTTCCGGACTCTTTTCATCAACCCCTTTTCGACTATGGCTGGACAGCGACATTGTATATTGATATGTTATACTGGAAATACGGGCCATTGCACTCCGAAACTGCGCTTAGCCCCTAAGCTGGAGTACTTTTAAATCAAAGATTGGGGTAAAAGCTCCGAATAATCATATCGCATTAGAGCCCGGATTACAAGCCACCTTTTTCTCCGTCATATTTTTTGTAAAGAGGACGTTTGCCGCAGGGACATTCAACAATTCGGGATTCATCATCAAGTACGCATTGCTCGCCGAATATTCGCACCATGTCTTTGAAGGTGTTCATCTTCGACAACTTAGGATGCTTTTCAAAACGTTCGATCAATCGCAGCATGTCCCATCCGAGTTGTTCGCGATTGTCGCATTCATGATTCGTGACGTTTTACCTGGACAAGAAAACGTTTCATAGTCCGGAACAACAACACAGGAACACGAGGGAAAGTCAACCCATATAAGGTAATAGATATTAGAATTTATTGAGCTTGTCGCACCAAAATGACTTTTGGCGGCATCATCGCGTTGATTAAGTACGCCTTAATATTTGAAATTTTCGCAGAAAGGCTTGAATAAGACAAAAGCTGATATATCTTGTCAGCTCGTTTTATATTGATTTGGGAATTCAGCGGAATCCCGGAGTCAGGGGATTTGCTTTTTTCGGAATAACGGTATAACATCTTATAAAGTAAAGTTAAAGCAAAGAGAGGAAGACTGATATGAAAAGAACTTATCAGCCATCGAAGATTAAACGCAGTCGCAAATGCGGATTCAGGGCCAGAATGGCAACAAGAGGCGGAAGGGCCGTCCTCAGTAGCCGCCGCCGCAAAGGCCGCGTAAGGTTGGCGCTTTGATCGTAATGCCGCGGGGAAAATATTAAAAAGGGTTTACCGGAGTCAGAGACGTTTCTTTTTCTTAAGTTCCGTCTGTGTCGCGCATGAACATTAATTCAGCATGGGAACGGGGACATTCAGTATCCGTTCCGGGGCGGTTTGCTCATTGAAGTACAGCTTGAATAAAACTGACAAACTGCGTCTGAAATCCGAGTTCGAACAGGTAAGGGAACACGGTACGAGGTATGTCTCCGGCGATTGTGTGCTTTCGGTGTCCGGGTCTCCGGACGGCAGGCTCCGGTGCGGAGTGGTATGCGGAAAGAAATTCAGCAAAAAATCAGTGATTCGCAACAGGGCCCGCAGGCTTCTGTGGGAATCCTTCAGACTTTTGAAACCGGACATAGCAATATGTCACATGGTGCTTATCCCCAGACAGGGAATGAAGGGGAGAAAGCAACAGGAAATTCAAATGTCATTTCAACGGCTGCTGAAAAAAGCACGTTTGACGACAGATTGAATTTTTCATTCTCGCCATCCGGTTTTATTCTCCTGATGCTGTGGCTCTATAGAAGGTTAATAGCCCCATGGCTGCCAGACTGTTGTCGATTCACCCCAACCTGCTCGCAGTATGCCATTGAAGCCGTGAGGCGTTACGGCGCGTTCAAAGGATCAAGACTCACTACGTGGCGGCTTTTGCGTTGTCAGCCTTTTTGCAAGGGCGGTTACGATCCGGTACCCGGCCCTGATTTTAAGAAAAACAGAAATCATTAAATAAAACAGTAAGGAAACTCTGGTGAAATTTGACAAAGAAACAATCATTCTTCTTTCAATATGCATGATCGTACTCCTGCTTTGGCCATACTTCTTCCAGCCGAAACAACAGCCAAGACCTTTGATAAAACCGCAGACAACAACTGCCAGCCAGCCGCAACAGCGGACTGAAAGCAGCGAAGCTATCACAAAAAAGCCGATTGCTCCCCCTGCTGAAACCACACCTGCGGCCATCCCATCTCTTCCCCTGCAACAGGTGGCAAATGACTTTATAGCTCTTTCAATAGACCCGAACAGCGGCGCCCTCTCATCAGTAACCCTTAAAAAATATTTCAGGGACGACGACCGCAAGAAAAACATCACGCTCGACAGCAGTCTTGACGCTCTGGCTGTATCCGCAAATGACCAATGGACTCTGAAGGAAACAAAAACGGCAAAGCCGGCACAGGGTTCTTTTGAACTTACAAGAGACTTTTCGTCAGGCTCCGACACCTTCAGGATTATCCAGACATGGAAAATATTGGAGAATTATCAGACTTCGTATGATATAATCTTCAAAAATACAGGAACTCAGCTACTTTCGCTAAGGGATTTAAGCATCAGCGCGGGCGGAATGGCCCCTCTCCCTTTCGTGTCGGGAGATGCTGCCAGACGCGAATATCACTATATAAGCGCCTATGATCCAATGTCCAATAAGGTCATAGATACCGACACCACCTTAAAACAAAGCGAAGAACTATTCCAGACAAACAAGTTGAGCGTTCCACTCGGCTGGGTTTCCGCCAGCAACAAGTATTTCGCCTGCATCCTGAAAGCACAGAACCTCTTCGACGGCGGGAATAATATATCACGTCAGCTCAAGACTGCCCCTCTTTCCGCTCTTCCGGCGCCCGGATTCAATCCGCTCAGCTTTTTCGGTGTCGGCCCGTCAAAGCCGGACCCGAGATATTACGTTCTTTCAATAGCCGGTGTCTACAAGGGGCTTTCATTAACGCCCGGCGAAACTAAAAAACTTTCATTCACATATTACTCGGGCCCGAAGGAAATAAAGTACCTTGAGGAATTCGCCCCATCCTCCACAAAAATAATGAACCTCTTTTTTGCCTGGACATGGCCCGTATTCAACCTCCTCGGGCGACTCCTCGAATGGTTCTCACAGATGCTCCTGGCGTGGCTCATATATTTCAAAGAGCTGACAGGCTCCTATGGCATAGGAATAATCCTGCTCACAGTCATTGTCAGGGCCGCCGTATGGCCGTTCTCGCAAAAAGCCAACCAGTCAATGAAAAAGATGCAGAAACTACAGCCGCTGGTCGCGCAGATAAAGGAGAAGCACAAAGGCAACCCGCAACTCATGAACCAGCAGGTGATGCTTCTCTACAAGGAACATAAGGCAAACCCGGTAGGGGGATGCCTCCCGGCCCTTATGCAGTTCCCTGTTTTCCTCTCCCTCTATTGTACAATAGAAGGCGCGGTAGTACTCAGGCACCAGTCTTTTCTCTGGTGCTCGGACCTCTGCCAGCCAGATAACATAGCCACTATAATGGGTATAGGTATCCATCCGCTGATCATCGTTATGACGGCGCTGATGGTGCTCCAGCAGAAAATTACCCCCTCATCGGCAGACCCCGCGCAGCAAAAGATGATGATGTTCATGCCTGTTGTCATGCTCTTCCTCCTCTACAACCTGCCTTCAGGTTTGACCCTCTACTGGACCATCAGCCAAGCCATAAGTATCGTTCAACTCATAATAAACAACCGCTCGAAAAAAGAGGAGGGAAAGGCCGCGGCATCTTCAAAATGACGGCCCGTACCTGTAAACCGCAAGAAGGAGAAAAAAAGAAATGACCACAAACGCAGAACAGCTCGAGGAACAGAAGAACAGAGCCTCGAAAACACTGGCCACCATGCTTGACTATCTGGGATTAGACGCCAGTCTCAAAGCAGAACTCCAGGATGACAAAATCCAGATTATCGTACAGTCAGAGGACGCCGGCAGGATCATTGGCAGAAAAGGCCAGGCTCTCGAAAGCCTGCAGACACTGCTCAACAGAATGATGTTCAAGGGCGACCCAGAGTTCCCCAGAATCTACATCGATATTGACGGCTACTCCAGAAAAAGCCGTTCATACTACGAAGACAGGCCTCCCAGAGGCGAAGGACGCTCAAGAAACCCAAGAAACGAAGGACGCGAACGCTCACCAAGAGGCCCAAGCGAACAGCGCTCCAGAGACAACGGACGCGATAATGACCGTGACAACGAACGCGATAACTACCGTGACAACAGACGCGATAGCTACCGTGACAACAACGACAATGGCGGCGATGACGGCGATTTCGCCGATGAGGAAACAATTCGCCAGCAGGCAATGGATGCCGCTAAAGAAGTTAAGAGATGGGGCGAACCCGTCACACTTCCGGCCATGTCTTCCAAGGAAAGAAGGGTCGTCCATATAACACTTCAGGACGATACCGAACTCAAGACCGAAAGCGAAGGCGACGGTTCAAGAAAGAAAGTTGTAATCTCACTAAAATAATGTTTGCTTATCTTTGTGTATGGATTACATTGTACGTTTCGTGTATTCCATGCACATTTTCGGGGCGTGGCTCAGCCTGGCTAGAGCGCTGCGTTCGGGACGCAGAGGCCGGAGGTTCAAATCCTCTCGCCCCGACCATTTCTCTCTCACTGTCACCCCGTGGCAATTCATGACTATCACACTCATTACAAGATACTTGCAAATCAGATAATCTCGTATTACTTTTGTCAATAATTGACACAAAAAGACTATTCGGGACTATTTTTAGTGGACATATCGGTGGACACTTTTCGTTTCTCTTTCCAAGGAAGGACGGAAAATGACTGATTGCTTCGCGTGTCTCCAAAAAACTTGGATCCGTGTAAACCTGATTCGTCAAACGCATATCACTATGACGCATTATTTCCTGTGCTATTCTCTGCGGCGGTCTATCTTGCATAGTATACTTAACGGGTTTCTGCTCATAAATCCACGATTAACGAGATATGTCAGAGATGCGTTGAATCCGGCAAGATAATCATTTAAGGTCTTGGTTGAAAAGCTTTGACGCAAATTCAACCGCCATTTTTCGAATCTGTCCGCATTTATATTGGGCAGATACCGCCAGTTGCATTCGGAGCACACCTTGCCGACATAATTACTCTGGTGGACCACAATGGCGGTCAAGCAATTCCAGTCATGGCGGTCTGTTTATACTATGGTACCCCTTTCAAAAGAACTTCTGATGGGATTATGCGAATACGCAGGGGTACACGTTTACTCAAAATCATTTGATGTGCTTTATGCAAACAAAAGCTACATCACTCTACATGCAATAACCGGGGGGACGAAAACAATCTCGTTGCAAGGAAAGTTTAAAGTTCTAGATGGTCTGACGGGCAAGATCATTGCCACTGACGTACGGGAATTCAGCGATGATATTCCAGTCGGGGAAACTAAGATTTACAAACTTGTAAAATAATGAGATCTGCAAATAATGGTGATACGGAATTATAGACAAGAATGCGCCACCAAAACCATCAAAAGCGTTCGGCAAGCAGCCACTCCTATGTTCTAAAATCGCCGCAGCATATTTCTCTCATATGGGGGGATTAGAATACCTGTCCCGAGGCGTTTATTCGTTTCTGCATCATTCGCGGAGAAAGCCCTGTGTGTTTTTTGAAAAGCCTGGAGAACGCGGTAACATTTTCGGCCCCGGCCCCGTATGCCGCCTCCGAGAAAGAATATTTGCCGCTCCACATCAGGTCCATCGCACGCTGAATGGAACGTTGATTGCAGTATTTCATCAGGGGTATTCCCATTTTTTCGGCAAAAAGATTTGAAAGGTATGTCGCGTTTAATCCGGTGAATTCGGCTAGACGTTGAAGAGTCAGTCCTTCGGGAAGGTGCGTTTCTATGTATGCGAGGAGTGAGGCGAAACGTGTAAACCCCTTACCTGAAAGTGATTTTTCCTGTATTGTTTTCAGGAAGGGGACTAATAGCAGCATCAGAGCACTGCGGCCTTCTATTTCGGTGAGAGAATCATTTGATGCCTTATGATGCCTCGCATGGGTTCGACTGAGGATATTGAAAAGGCTGGTCGTGAATTCCGGAGATATGTCTTTGACTCTAATGAACGGCGCTGCGAGTGTGAATATGTCAAGGCTGGAATCCAGTATAAACGCGTTGAAGTGTCCCCAGTATTTGACAAGGCGTCTCGCGCAACCAACCATCACGGGAGCATACGGCGCGATAAGATAGATTTCACCTGGTCTGAGAATATGCGTTTCGCCGTTAAGCATGATATATCCATCGCCTTCAATCGGGTAGTAAAGGCGGGCGAATGGTATACCTGGTTGAGTCAAATGAAAATTTTCGGTTTTCCAACGGGTATCGAGTTTGGTAAGTTCAAATTCGACCAGAGAAAATTTGATTTTATTTATTAAATCGTTCATTTCTGTAAAAAAGTCATATTTTTCTGTGTTATAATCACAAATATCTGTTGTTTTGTTCTTTTTACAAGCGTTCGGCCACTATAATATAGATAATTAAGAAAGGAAGCTTAAAATGCATAATCCCAAATGGTGTATATTCTTTGACTTTCACACAATGCCCGCCTGCCCCGATGTCGGCAAGGAGTTTGATTTCGACAAAATTACAGACAAGATAAAAGAATGCGGTGTCGATTATATTGTTTTTCCTGCGAGATGCAATCTCGGGACGGCTTATTACAATACCAAAGTCGGGATACGTCATCCATCACTGAAATACGACCTATGGGAAAAGCTTTCAGAAGCTTGTACGAAAAAAGACATTGCGATTTCAGCATACATCAATGTCGGGCTGAGTCATGAAGAGGGGCTCATGCACAGAGATTGGACCATTGTTAATCCTGAAGGTTATGCGTACAAGCCGCCGCATCTCTCTCATTGGTTCAGGGAAATGTGTTACAACAGCCCGTATGCCGAACACCTGCTGGAAATGGTAAGGGAAATAGCGACCAACTACAAAACGTCCGGGTTTTTCTTCGATTGCTTTGCTGTTACGCCATGTATAGGAGGCGAGTGCGTTAAGGAAATGAAAAAACTCGGGGTCAATTACACCGATCCCGATGAATTATGGGATTTCGCGCACATGTCACAGTTAAGATTGCAGGACAGAATTTCCGAAACCATCAAAAGCGTCGGCAAGGATTTTCTTGTTTACTTTAATGGTCCCAACTTTGAAGAACAAAAGACACAGGGCTCTTATTTGGAATACGAATGTCTGCCTACCGGCGGTTGGGGTTACGACAGCCTGCCCGTTTACGCGCGGTATGCGAGGAATCTCGGCAAGCCCATTCTGAATATGACGGGACGCTTCCATGAATCATGGGGTGATTTCGGTGGCTTGAGGACGGAAGCGAGTCTTGAATATGACTGTATCAATGGTATTGCCAATTGCATGAGGACCACTATCGGAGACCATTTCCATCCACGTGGTGATATTAATTATCCCATGTTTGAACTAATCAAGAAAATTTACGGGCGGCTTCAGAAACTAGAGCCTTGGATCGAAAACGCCAGGGCTCTTGTCGATATCGCCGTCATTGCTCCTGAAAATTCATTTTCTCTGTACCATAAATCTTCAGGGGAGAAGCAGCATTCTCTCAGGGGAATCACCAGAATGCTAAACGAGCTCAAATATCAGTTTGACATTTTGAGTGTTTCACAAGATTTCTCAACCTACAAGATGATAATACTGCCGGATTGTGTAACGTTGAAGGGAGAACTTCTCCAGCGTGTAAAAAATTACGAAAAGAACGGAGGCTCTATAATATCCAGCGCATGGTCGGGGCTTGACGAAAGCCGGGAAAATTTTGCAATGGAAGAATGGGGCCTTAACTTTAAGGGTGATTCCCCTTATGACCCTGCGTATATCTCCATTTCCGATAAAACACTTTCTGTCGGATTTCCGGAAATGCCGGTGACTTTATACGAAAAAGGTACTGAAATTGAAGCGGCCCAAGGTACCAAAATTCTGGCAGAAATCATCGCCCCTTATTATAATAGAGGCTTTGATGGAGAACATGCGTTTCTTTACCTGCCCCCCGACAAGACAACAGGTAAGGCCGCTTTGACGAGAAAAGGAAATATTGTCCATTTTTCTCATCCGCTCTGCATAAATTATTATAACCATGCGCAAGTCCCCATGAAAAATCTTTTAAACAATATTATAAGTGATCTATTGCCGGCGCCGATAGTTAAAGCCGAGAATCTGCCGTCATTCACCAGAGTCACTGTGACCGAGCAGCCAGGGAAGCGGATGGTTTACATAATGTCTTATGTGCCCGAAAAACGTGGCGATAAAATTGAGATGATAGAAGAACCTGTCAAGTTAAGCGGCATTAGAATATCACTACGAAGTGATGATAAAAAATGTAAATCGGTTTATATTGCACCAGACAAAGAAAACTTGGGATTCACGATTGATGGCGATTATCTTAAAACTGACACGTTCTCCATTGAAAACGGCTATGCTGTAATTGTCTTTGAGGAATAGTTATGGACGCGACTGAATATCTATAGTGGTCCCCGGAAATTGGACAGCGGCGTAAAGTGGATATAAACTTTAAAGAGATCAGGAGGATTTCAAAATGCCGCGGAAAAAATACAGCGCCGATTTCAAGGCGAAAGTAGCTATTGACGCGTTGGGGGAGACCAAAACGCTGGCTCAGTTGGCCGCGGAGTACGGGGTTCATCCGAACCAGATCAGAGACTGGAAGAACGAGCTTGTCGGAAATTCAAAACAGATTTTCGAAGGGAAGAACAAAGGCACGTCGGACAGCATCGAACCGGCTTTATTCGAGGAGATCGGACGTTTGAAAATAGAACTTGACTGGCTCAAAAAAAAGTCGATGGAACTGGACTTGAGGAAAAGCGCAAAATGATAACACACGAAAATAAAGATATTTCAATAACACGTCAATGCGAACTTGTCGGATTGAATCGTTCAAGTTACTATAAGTCAGCCAGTTCCGAGAATTCACAGAATCAAGTGATAATGTCTAAGATTGAAGAGATCTACACGAAGCACCCTTATTACGGCAGCCGCAGAATCGTCGTCGAATTGACAAAATACGGATTGGTCGTGAATCGCAAACGCGTCAGCCGCCTCATGAACCTCATGGGAATACAAGGTATCGCGCCGGGCCCGGCTACGTCCAAACCGCATCCGAAATCCCGGAAATTTACGAGGAAAATATATGCGTAGCGCTGAACCGTTGAGCTATCAGTGCTTGCAAATGTTTTCCCCGTGGCGGCATCTGCTGCGTTAGGATTTTCCAAATGCTTATCGGTCTTTCCTGGAGGCAGCCAATAGAATATATGCATTTGGTAAAAAGTGTTTTTCCATTGCCAGAAGCGCAGATTATGGGTACAATGCGGTGCGGTTTTCAAGTTGAATCTTAAAAAAATACCACATTGCGTTCCAAACTTGATAAAACACCTTTCCGGGCTTATTTTTACCGCTTGTATTTTTATAAATAACAGGATTTTACGATGAACTTTCAATGCATAAACGAACTTGAGAAGCAACTTGCCGCCGATTTTCCTCATGCCGAACTCGCCGCTGACTGGGAAATAGAACCTGAACTCTGCCCGTCCGATATGAACGGAGATATAACCATAAACTGTTTCAGGTTCGCTAAAATATTCAAAGTGTCACCGGATAAGATCGCGGAGAGCGTTCTCTCTTTCCTCTCTGTCCATAAAGACGTTGAAAAAACAGAGAAAATAAAGGCGTTCGTCAACTTAACAATGAGGCCTGAAGCGCTTTTCCGCGATTCAGTGGCCGATGTTGAAAAACTTCTTGAATCAGCACGGCTGCCCGAAAGTAAACGAAAAAAAATCATCGTCGAATACTCAGCACCCAACACCAATAAGCCACAGCATCTCGGGCATGTGAGAAATAACACAATCGGCATGTCACTGGTCTCGCTTTTAAAGCGCGTCGGACACGACGCAGTGCCGATTAACCTTGTCAACGATAGAGGAATACACATCTGTAAATCAATGATTGCCTACCAGCGCTTCGGCAATAACGTCACCCCCGAGTCAAGCGGCATCAAGGGAGACCACCTTGTCGGCGATTTCTATGTCAAATATAATACCGAGCTCAACCGTCAAATCACGGAACTCAAAGGAAAAGATTCCTCTCTCGCCGGAAAAACAGACGAGGAGCTCTTTCTCGAAACAGAAATAGGTCAGGCAACCCAGAGGATGCTTCAGGACTGGGAAAACAACGTTCCGTCCGTCCGTGAACTCTGGAAAACCATGAACTCATGGGTATTCAAGGGCTTCGACGAAACATACCGCCGCATGGGAATAGAGTTCGCACACACCTACCTTGAAAGCGAAACCTACCTCCTGGGGAAAGATCTTATCCAGGAAGAACTTGAGAAAGGCTCTTTCCAAAAGCGAGCCGACGGCGCCATCATCGTCGATCTCGGAAAAATGGGAACGAAGGTACTGTTGCGCGCGGACGGCACAAGCGTTTACATAACTCAGGACATCGGTACCACCGTCAAAAAATACGCCGACTACACGCCAGACTCACAAATATGGGTAGTGGGCGACGAGCAGATTCTCCACTTCAAGATGCTCTTCGATATTCTGAAGAAAATGGACCGCCCCTGGGCGGAAAACCTCTACCACCTCTCATACGGAATGGTCAACCTTCCGACCGGCAAGATGAAAAGTCGTGAAGGTACCGTCGTCGATGCGGACGATCTCTTTAATGAAATGGTCTCTCTAGCAAAAAGCGCAACCCTCGAACGTTGCGGGGAAAACGTGCCAAAAGATATCGACAAACGCTCCGAAATTATCGGAATGGGTGCGCTCAAGTTCATGCTCCTCAAATTCAACCCAAAAACGACCATGCTGTTCGACCCGCAGGCATCCGTCAGATTTGAAGGCGATACCGGCCCTTATGTCCAATACGCATGCGCCAGAATCAATTCAATACAGCGAAAAAGTGTTGAGCGAAATATTGACGTCGATAAGGAATCCCCTGATTGGCAACTACTTGCTTCGGAAGAAGAAAAAAAGGTCGCGACCGCCGCATTCTTCTATCCGCGCGCACTCCGCTTGGCGGCAGAGAAGATGGACTCGTCCATCCTTGTCAACTACCTCCTCGATTTTTCAAAAGCGTTCAGCCGCTTTTATAGAGAATGCTCCGTTCTGAACGCCGATGACGAAAAGTTGAGGGACACGCGCCTCGCTCTGTGCTACAGGTGCCGTGACATTCTCGCCGATGGTTTGAAGACGCTCACTATAGATGTACCTGACGCAATGTGATTTTTTACTGACAACGCCTTGAATTAATCAGAACTGCGGTTAGGTTAGTTTCCTTCTCAGACATAAAGAGATTGCCCGATGGTGTAATTGGCAGCACAACTGGTTCTGGCCCAGTTAGTTGAGGTTCGAGTCCTTATCGGGCAGCCAAATCTCAAAGCCCTTATAGTAAGAGACTTATCTACAATAAACGCAATGAGTGTCATTAACAAAAAACGTTTACTACATAGCCGTCTGGCTTTTATTGACATGGCTCAGTGCTTGAAAATGCCTAATGATGTTATAGATTGAGCTAAGAAAATAAGAGACGAATGAAAGAATTCATAATACTCGTAGTTGACGATGAGAAAAGCTACCGTGAACTCTACGCGGAGTCGCTTGCTAATGCCGGGTTTTCAATAGTTACTGCGGCATCGGCTGAGGAGGCTTCAGGAATTATTTCAGATTCACCACCCTCAATGGTGATAAGCGATGTAAGAATGCCTGGCAAAGACGGTATATCCTTCATGTGCAAAGTGAAAGAACTCTACCCTGAAATGCCGTTCCTGCTCATAACCGCATTTCCTGACTTGAAAAGCGCAGTGAAAGCCCTCAAGCTCGGCGCGGTCGATTACCTCGAGAAACCTGTCGACCTCGATGAGCTAGTCTGCGCCGTCTCGGACAATCTCGGAGTACGAAGTGCCCGTTCCTCAAATCTTCCGGAAGGTCTGCCAGCCGAATTACTGAAAAATATAATATGTGAAAGTCCCGCATTAAGGTCAATATTGAGCGATGCTTTTAAAGTTGCCCGCACTGACGCCAACGTGCTTCTTACGGGTGAGAGCGGCGCAGGCAAGGAAGTTGTCGCCCGCTTTATCCACGATGCAGGAAAACGCTCGCAAGGACCATTCAACACGCTCAATTGCGCCGCCATCCCGCAAAATACAATCGCAAGCGAACTTTTCGGACACGTCAAAGGTGCTTTCACGGGTGCCGCGTCGAATCGCAAGGGGCTTTTCCGCGAGGCTGCGGGCGGTACGGTTTTTCTTGATGAAATAGGCGATATGCCGCTTGAACTCCAGCCCGCGCTTCTGAGAGTCATAGAGACAGGAAAAGTCACTCCGCTTGGAAGCGACAGGGAAGAAACTGCCGACTTCAGGCTCATCGCGGCAACGAATAAAAACCTTAAGGCGCAGGTGAATGCCGGTACTTTCCGGGAAGACCTTTTTTACAGGCTTAACGTGATTGCGTTTGAAATTCCGCCGCTGAGGGAAAGACCGGAAGATATTGCGCCGCTGGCCCGGCATTTTCTTTCGCTCGGCGCATCGTCAAAGAGGTTTTCACCATCGACGCTTGCCGTAATGCAGAACTATTCGTGGCCGGGTAACGTCAGGGAACTTTCAAACGCCGTCGAGCGTGCGGCGATACTAGCAAATACTGGAATAATCCTCCCGAACCACCTGCCCGCCGCACTCTCGTCTGCGCCGCAGACGCAGAAAGCTTCAAATGCCGTAAAGACCATGGATCAGGCCGAAATCGAGGCGATCAAAAAGGCATTGACCAGTACCGGAGGCAACCGGACAAAGGCCGCCGAACTTCTCGGCATAAGCCGTCGCGCCCTCATCTACAAACTCAAGCGCTACGACATAACTGGATAAACAGATGAAAGCAGTATACAAAATCTTTGTAAGATTATTTTCAGTGATATTCTTCCTGATGGGAGCATCCGGAATATCCGAGAGAACTTTGATTGTTCTATTTGTATTATGATTTATTATATTTAAATTAAGAGGCTCATTTTTATGTAAGGATTAAATATGAAATACATATTTTATATCGTTTGTTTCGTTGTTGTATTTTTTTTGGGATTCGGGTTGCGTTCTGTTAAATTTAGTTCTAAGCAGGAATGTAATTTATCGAAAAATTCATGGAATCTTTTAGTTAAAAATGCGGATTTTAGTCCACGTGATTCAAGTTCTGTTTTTATTTATAAGAATCAGATTTGGTTGAGCAATGGATATTATACCGGAAATTTATGTTTTCGTGATCTGTGGTATACCAATGATGGTTTGACTTGGGTTTGTGTCAATACGGCTACGCCGTATGATCCCTATAGTCATATTGTTGTTTATGATGGAAAGATGTGGGCGGTGGGCAATACAGTGTGGAATTCTGTAGATGGGAAAAAATGGATTCAGATTCAGCCTTCTGTTCCTGTTGGTCGCGGTAATTATAATGTTCCTGTTATATTTAATAATGAAATTTGGACTATCGGTGGAAGGATGGTCTGGAAGACGACCGATGGCGTGAATTGGGTTTGTATTAATAAAAATGTTCCGGTAAGTGACCGGGGAAATTATGCTTATGCCGTATATAAGAATAAGTTATGGATAATTGGTGGAGGATTGAATAAACCGAATAATCCTCCCGAAAAAGGTGCGCCTAATGTAACGACGTTGAATGATGTTTGGTGTTCCGATGATGGAATTACATGGAAGCAGGTATTGAAAAATGCGCCGTGGTGTGAGCGGTTGTGGCCTGTTGCTGTTGTTTGTGATGGCAAGTTGTGGATTGTAAGCGGTTATGATGCTAAGAAGGCAAAAAATCTTAATGATATGTGGTATACCGAAGATGGACAGAACTGGAAACAGTTTTATCCTGAAAAGTCATTTTCTCCAAGGAATATGCCGTCAGTATTTACATTTAAGAACAATATGTGGTTGATTGGTGGAAATACTTGGCCAGTTACGAATGAAGTATGGAAATTGATATTGGAAAAGAATGTTCTTTAAAAAAGCGGGGCGCCGTTTTCTGCCGTGTATTGCGATAAAAGCATTTTATCCGGCAACCAACAGCAGAAGCGCTTGAACAATCCTCAAACTAACCTAAAAAAAATGCCGCACGTTTTTTCAACGTGCGGCACTGTAATATCCAAGCTTTGCTTGGTGCTGCCAGCGTAGCAAAAGCAACACAGCAACGTCCAGGCCTCGCTTGGCTTCGGCTGGCTACATGGCAAGGATAGCGAACACGAGCGCGAATATGGCGACGGTTTCAACAATCCCGAGGATCATAATATAGTTGGCAAACCCTTTGCCAGTTTCAGCGAAAGCGTCGCAGGCGCATGCCGCGGCTTTGCCCTGATAGAGAGCTGAGAACATCATTCCAATCCCGCCGAATATACCGAACGCGAGATAAAGCGGCCAGAGGTTGAGATTTGCAGCCGTGTCCAATTTTGCTTTTATAAGCACGAGAATAATCATCCCGTAAATCGTCTGCGACAGCGGAGCACCTGCAAGCGCCATCAGCAGGAACGGTGCGGGTTTATTCTGCGCATAGCATTTTTTCCATGCGCCGATAGCGGAACATCCCGCCACGCCCGAACCAATAGACGATCCGATTGCAGCAATCCCTACAGTGATGTAACCGCCCGCGAGTGCGAGCGCCCTCATTGTGGCTTCACTCATTTCCATTTTTAATTTCTCCTTCCGTAATATTATAGTTGTTTTTGTTTAATTTGAACGGGTTGAATTCAATTCCGCCCCATTTGAGTCCTATATGGTTTGAAAACTCAAGCGCGTTGAGCCTTACGCCGTGCACAAGTACGCCCATCAGGCAGAGCGCGAAATTCAATGCGTGACCTACAAGAAGTATTATCACGCCTACGACTATCAACCATGGCGAGAGTTTCATCATCGAAATACCCATCCCATTGAAGCTGTTGGCGATACAGAAGCCAGCCATTCCAACTGCAAAAAGTCGGATGTAGGAAAGTATATCCACAAAGCTTCCGATAAGCGAAAACGGCAGATTGAAGACTTCGGCGATATTGAAGTGCAGCCAGTCGATATCGAAAAGCACGATTAGCACCCCTCCGGCTCCATAAAGGTAATATATCGCCGAGGGCATAGGCCCGGGATATGCAAGAAGCCTGACAATCAGGATGAAGTTCCCCCAGAGGAAGAACGACCAGCCGAGATGCCCGAGGACTTTTCTTATGTTTCTGGAGACAAGTGCCTGCCAGACGTGTCCGACGGTAAGCTGTGCAATCGCAAGGCCGAAGCAGAACGCCTGGATATTCGACTGCTGTTGAAGCCACTTTATTCCACTGTGCTGAGTACCGAACCATGTTCCGGTAAGTGCGCCCCATGTTACAGTGGCAAGACTCAGGACAAGGAAAAGGTTAACCGGAAGAGTCGCGGCCGGGTTCTTTCTGAATTTGAACTTGGCAAAAAGCGTCGCGGCAAACAGGAGCAGGCCGTAGCCGCCGTCGCCGACGATCATTCCGAAGAATACCGTAAAGAAAAAGAGAATGCATACGCTGGCGTCTATCTCGTCGTATCCCGGCGAAATTCCGAGGAAGTCGAAAAAGGGCTTGATCATCCTGAACATCTTCGGGATT
>Ga0209417_1001347_pt1 | contig 45499 bp, 75 predicted proteins | sample RifGroF2_FD_184002 | JGI IMG/M metagenome (GOLD analysis project Ga0209417, IMG submission 184002) | Groundwater microbial communities from Rifle, Colorado, USA - Groundwater F2 (SPAdes) (version 2) | ecosystem: Environmental > Aquatic > Deep subsurface > Groundwater | place: Rifle, Colorado...
TGAAGAAAACATTACATAGTATACGAGTTGAATTAACTCAAAACGCATATCCTGATAAATATTATTTACTTGGGATAGTAGCAAAAGCGTTAGTAAAGCAAAAGGAAGCAAACAATGACTGAATTTACACCTGAATGGATTGAGGAAGCAAGAGAACGGATACGTGAGCATTTTCAATATGAAATAAATAAAAATACAGGATGTTGGGAATGGACAAAATCAACAAGTAAAGGATATGGACATTTAGGTATAAGAGGAAAGTTTTATCAAGCACACAGGCTAATGTGGATAATTACAAACGGAGAAATTAAAGATGGTCTGTTTGTGTGCCATAAGTGTGACAATAGACTTTGTATAAACCCAGATCACTTGTTTTTAGGAACAAACCTTGACAACATAAATGATGCAATAGAAAAGGGGAAATGGCAACATCAGCCAAAGGGAGAAAAAAATGGAAATGCAAAACTCACAAAAAATCAAGTTCTTAATATTAAACACTTAGTAAGCAACGGTATACCAACAAAAACAATATCAGAGAAATTTAATATCTCACAAAGGCATGTACAGTATATAGCTAAAAACAAAACATGGAAACATTTAATTAATGGAGTTGGTTAAAATGAAAATAAACACAGTTGAAACAATCATTGATGATTTTAGGAATGGCAAAACAGAGTTTAGGAGACCACACATTGAATTGTTGGTAAGGGAGGTTTCCCGTCTCCAATCACGTCTCCAACAAGTCGAGGACAACCGCGAACACATCGAACGCCTGCTTTGTGATGCTGAAAAACGTATCGCAGAATTGGAAGCGGAGCTAAAAAATAAATGTAGCACTTGTGGACTAGCAATATCTCATGGTATATGGGGTGATGAAGATAATGTTTATGACAATCCCAAAGAGGAATGATGAATACAATAATTACAAACAAACAGGGTAAAAAAACAGAATATAAGGATAATGAAATTGTTAGAAGAATTAGCAGGGCAAATGGCAAATCACAAGTACAAATAAAATGTCCTTATTGTGGAACATTGGTTTGGGCATATTCTTTTTCTTTTGGTGGATGTGGTAAAAAATGTCCTAAATGTGGAGCTATTCATTCTCGATTGTTGGGTTCAATAAGAGAGGTAAATGATGAAAGTTAAAAGCACTCGCCAAAATGCTATTGAAATTAGGGTTAGTTGCCGGAACTGTGGATATTCAGAAACAGGAGATTGTTATGGTAAACCATTTCTTGAACGGCGAGACATCGTAACCAATATGCGTTCAAAAGCTCGCTATCATGTTCAAAAAACAGGGCATGAAGTTGAAGTAGAAGTTACCCATATTGCTGTTTATAAACTAATGGATGGTGAAAAGTGATTGAACTAGCACTGTTTAGAGTTGGTAATAATCCTAATTCTCCAAAGCAATTAGAATTATTAAAAATAAAACCACAATTTGCAAGTGAATTAAATATGATTTGGCATAGTAGATTACCAATGATACATTGGTCAAACATTGTAAGAAATAGGAATTATATTTGTTTTGGGGCTGCATTTGATTGGCAATATTACGCAGTAGGAATTTGGTCATCGCCAGTTAATCAACACTTTGATATTGATAGGGTATTAGAACTTCGCAGATTAGCAATTTCTCCAGATGCACCAAAATTTACAGCAACGTGGATGTTATCAAAAATGATAAAAAAAATACGCCATGAATTACCAACAATAAATAGATTAATAAGTTATCAAGACACAGAGGTACATTTAGGAACCATTTATAAAGCTGGAAATTGGAGAAAGGTAGAAACAACAAAATACAACGCATGGAATAAATCGAGAAACAGAAACAGTTCTCAATCAACAGCAGACAAAATAAGATGGGAATATTTATTAGAAAACAGGAGAGCAATAATATGACCGAACCAAAGCCCACCTACGACACAATCGACACCAAAGAGATACGATCCCGGCTATCCGACAAGATCACCACCCACTACGACGGCTGTTGGCAGTATCACCCGGAATGCCTGATTGTGCGATTGTGCAACGAGATCGACAACCTGCGGACGGCAAGGACGGCGTTATTGATCCACCGCGACTTGCTGTTGACGAAGGTGAATGAGCTTGAGGAGAAGTTGAAGGAGGCAAAATGAGAACCTATACCGACACAGACCGCGAGATACAATGTTTGTGTTCCTGCGAAATTTGTGGTGATTGGTATTGGCGTCCACAGTTCGGGATGTTTACATGCGATGATTGCAAAGAGATATTGAGGCAAAGAAAACTTGACTATGCGCGCAAACAAAACGGCGAAAAGTACAGTATCAATCCATCTGTAATCAATAAAGCAAACCAGGTATTCCAAATTATTGTTGATCATAAAACCATGGGTATCAGTATGCAGGATTTACGGCGCGAAGTTGCAAAACGTGACATTGTGTCACATGTTCAGACGTATGATTATTTTGTGATGTTGGAGCGCACTGGTCATCTCGTTTGGGTTGACGAATTTAGTAATCTGCGACCTTACAAGAATTTGAACACGGGAGAGAGGTATGACTAGAAAATTTGTAGAATACGAAGTTATAAAAACTGGCGAAATCATGCGAAAGTATGAAGATACTGACCACTATTTATATGACCTGGTAACAAAAATGGTCAACTTCGAAAACCTGCCATACTTGTTACGCGGTGGCGAAGTCAAGATATTGAGAGTAGGCGAGGATGACTAAACTACATGAAACCCCGGTCAACGTGACTTTCGTCATGGATAGCAAATCACCGCGTCCGAGAATACGGATTGAGGTTGGGACCTGGTTTGACTGCGAAATAATGCCGCCTGAAATATTCTTCCAATTGTGCGCGGAGTGGTGGCAGAATAGGAGTGAATCATGAGAGTGCTTGTAGCGTGTGAATTTAGCGGAACGGTTCGGGAAGCATTTACAAAACGTGGACACGACGCATGGAGCTGTGACTTGTTACCGACCGAAATACCAGGTAATCATTATCAGGGCGATGTGTTTGACATTATCAATGATGGATGGGATTTGATGATAGCACATCCACCATGTACTTATCTTGCAAACAGCGGAGTGCAACATTTACACAAGCAAGAAGGTAGATGGGAAAAAATGTTTAAAGCAAGAGAGTTTTTTATTAAATTACTAAATGCTGATATAAACAAAATATGTATTGAAAATCCGATACCTCATAAATATGCAAAACTTCCGGATTATTCACAAATTATACAGCCTTATGAACACGGTCATAATGTATCAAAAAGAACCTGCTTATGGTTAAAAAATTTACCGCGTATTTATTCAACCAATATAGTTGATAAAGGCGATAGATATTTTGGTAAAGATGGAAAATCAAACGGCGCACTATGGTATCAAATACCGCCAAGCGGTGATCGTTGGAAAGTAAGATCAAAAACCTTCCAGGGAATTGCAGAAGCCATGGCAGTTCAATGGGGATAGGTCTCCCGACCTTGAGGGTGTATGACCGAATATGTCCGAATGCCGTTAAATGCCGTTAAATGCCGTAATTGCCTATTGAAATTGTGTCGGGAAAGTTGTATTATTGTATTGAGGTGATGAGATGAAAAACAAAAGCATGCGTGTAAGTGGTGACTTTACAAAAGACGGCAAGATGCCAAAGATAGTGTTTGCCGGTAATAGGTGTGTTTGGTACGAGCGATACAACGACGAATATGACGAATATTATTATAAGACGTTATGTAATCAACTATCGGAATACAAAGAAGGTGAATACTGCCCGTTCTGTGGTTTGAAAATTGTTGTCGAAGAATACGAGAGGTAGAGATGGATGAAAAAATGAATGTAATGAGATTCGATGGTGCTGGAAATCACGTTATACGCGACCTTGAAACCGACAAGGTTCTAGAAATATCCTATGCAGGATATACGCTGAAACGTGGAGCCGGTAAGAAAAAACTTCGCGCGGAGAATGAGTATCTGAAAAAGCAGGTCGCGGTATTGCATAGCGCACTATTGAGAATTATGATGACGCGCAAACCCAACAGGGCATATTCGGACGGCGTGAATGAAATCTACGACTGGACACGAACCGCGCTTGACGAATATTCGACGAACGAGTTTAATCGACGCTGTGAGTTGGAGGATGTAGAATGAATAAAGAAACAATATTAGAAATAATTCAAAAACAACTTCGTGAAAATGGATATGATAGTTATGAGGTTAATTATTGCCCACATTGTAAAATGCCATTAGAAGAATCTGTAAAATATATTGACCATTCAAACGTTGTAGCAAGTAATATAGCGTTTACTGTATTTGAGAATAAGCCGTATGATTATAAAGATTATGTAAGAGAACAATTGCTTGAATATATTGATAGCCGTTATTTCTCAGGCGATATAGAAGAAAATGCTATTGAGCTATACGATCATTTGGTTGATATTGGTTTTGTTGAGGTAAAAGATGAAATGTAAAATTGAAATTACGCATGATGACGGTAAAATTGTGACGTATGAGGGAACGCCAAAAAAATTCACTATTCACAACTTAAGTTTAGTCGAAAAACCAAACCACGAATTAAACATAATGGAGTACGAACAGAAAAAACCAATAGTACTTCGATATGAAATTAATTTAGAACTAGGCGAAAAATGAAAACAGCCGAACAAATGATGTGTGAGTGGATGCAATCACAGCTTAGGGATAATCAGACGTTTACCATCAACGGCGAGCAATACCTCAAGATATGGAATCATTATCAGGAAGTCGAGCTGGTATTACAAAAGGCGGAGTATATGCGATATGCAAAACGTGTGGACGGCAATCACCACGAGATAGTTCAAGGATTGCGCGATTGTGGTTACTATGTCAAAGATACGTCAAAATACGGTGACGGCTTCCCTGACTGCATTGTTCGGGGCGGCGGTCGTGTTGTCATGCTGGAAATCAAGCAGGGCAGTGCGAAATTGACGGACGCGGAGAAGGACTTCCACGAAGCGTTTTACGGTTTAGGTTTGCACGTAGTCAGGACGTTGGAAGATGCGTTGAAGATTATGGAGCGTGAAAAGATATGAAAATTCTATCATTAGGTTGGGGAATACAATCATTCACACTTGCAGCAATGGCAGCATTAGGCGACATCGAGCCGATTGATTATGCCGTACACGCAGACACAACACATGAAGCGCAAGGAACTTATGATTATGCTACCAGGTGGACTGATTGGCTAAATGATAGGGGAGTGAACGTTGTAACCGTGAAACCTGATAACAAAAATACACCTGTATATCAAATTACACCAACAGGTAAAAAGGTCGTAAATATTCCAGCTTACACAGAAACGGACAACGGCGGTCGAATGAACCGCAACTGTACAGGTGATTGGAAAATTGTACCAATGCGAAGGATGATCCAGAAATTACGCAATGGTGAACCAGTAGAACAATGGTTAGGAATATCACTGGATGAAGTGCAACGGATGAAACAATCGGACGTGAAATATATCACCAACCGCTATCCACTAATCGAAATGAAAATGAGCCGATGGGATTGTAAACGTTGGTTAGAAAATCACGGGTTAGAAATACCTCCACGCTCCGCATGTGTGTTCTGTCCATTTCACAGCCGTTCGGAGTGGCGTGATATTCGAGATAATGCACCTGAAGATTGGAGTAAAGCCGTCCAGGTGGATAAGGCAATCAGGAAGGCGCGACCACCTTATGACTTGTTTGTGAACGTACAGCGAAAGCCATTGGATGAATGTGACCTTGATAACGAGATCGACAAGGGACAGTTATCACTTTGGGAAAATGAGTGTGAAGGCTTGTGTGGCGTATGAAAATTTACAAAGTGTTAGTTGATGAATTGCCGGAAACATGTTCTAAGTGTGATTTATATGACTCGGAGGAATATATGTGTAGAGCCACGTTTAAGGATATTTATGAATGCTTAGATTATCCAAAAACTAACCGTCCTGTTTGGTGCCCTCTGGTTATTCCTGATTCAGTGATATTCTTCCACGGTAAACAGTTTTATAAGGTGCAAATATGACAAAGCGCAAGCATGACGAAGCTAACATAACCCTGATTATCATAATGTTCGCTATGATGTGGGCGACGTTCCTGTATTCCGTATGGTACAGGTTGCGGGTGATTGAGGTCGTATGCAGGAGAGGTGGATGAGATGGGAAGATATATCATAAAAATAAACAACTTGTATTTTGAATGGTCAACTATTGTTGACGCGCCGGTTACTTGTGCAATGGATAAAATTGAGTTGGAAACTTATATCAAAGACAAATACGGTCGTGAAGGATTAGATACACTGCCAGCAAGGTTAGAACGAGTTAAAAAGAATGGAACGAGCGCATACGGATTAACGCTTGATGAATTGATAAAATCTAATCGAGCAGGCAATAATGAAAAGTGTTTGACAAAAGAAGAAATTTATAAAGAATATTTAGGACAAGGATGACTAATGCAACACTCAATCGGTGAACTCGTGCTATGTGCGGAAGGGCAACGCCTGTATGACGAATACAATAAGATGTTCGATGACGAAAACAATTCAGAGGATGACATGCTGGACGCGTGGGACGCGTATTATAATCACCGGATGGAATGTTCGGATTGTGGGTATAGATGATATGGGAAACCGCTTCGTCGAGGACAGACTGGCACGCGCTGGCATATCGTTCTCTGAGATGTGGGCGTCCGAACATGAGGGACGCTTCTGGAAACGCAAGCTATCCAAAGCACGACGGCGGGCTGGCAAGCGATTGTGTCGATACGGAGAGGATGACTTGCGCAAAGTCGAACGGGGATTAGTGGGGATAGAAGGAACGGCGAATTGGAAGAATTGGTGACAACCTTAACAATTCCATGAAATGACACCAAAAACTTGACATTTGTTCTATAATCTGGTATTGTAATTTTATCGGATTATTGGTATGTCGTATCAACCTAATCTAATTTCCTCCGGAGGGAAAAAATCATGTCAGTCTTGGGAATTTTAGCAATAATTTTCTTGTTGTCGTTCCTTGTCGAAGCACTTGTAGAATACGTCTTTGGCAAACTATTCGATCATATTCCAGCATTAGAGCCACACAAATGGCTGTTGATGTACATTGCACTTGGGGCAGGTGTCGCAGGTGCTTTTATTTACCAGTTCGACGTTATCAGTCTGTTGTCGATATGGCTGGAAACACCGATAAACGTTCACCCGTTCGGGATTGCCATAACAGGCCTTGCTATTGGTCGCGGTAGTAATTTTATTCACGACCTGATTAAAAAGTTTTTTCAACAAGATCCGCTGGTAACGAACAACACTGTTTACAATACGATCAAAGAAAACTAAGGGGGCGTCATGGATGCTGCATCGATTGCAAGCCTTGTGAATTTTGGCAGCGCGGGAGCTGTGATTATTGTCGTTATTATCTTCCTGAATTACATCGGGAAAAGGGACGCAGAGTGGCGCGATTTTTTTACCGTCTTGAACAAGAGCAACGTGGAAGACATGGGTAAACTTACAAAAGCCATTGATAGCATGAGCATGTCCGTTGCAAAGTTAGGCGAAAGCCTGAAGGCACACGACGACAAGTTAACCGAACACGAGAGCCACGTCGAGCAACGCTTGAAGGACGTCCAGGCAGCGGCACGAAAACGGAGCGCTAAACCGAAGGTGGTAGATAATGGGTGATAAACGACCACGATTAGCGATAAAGCAGGGGAGAGGAGTGTAACGATGAATAGTGCAAAGAAGTTGTTGACGGTGTTGGGGAAGAGTGACACAAGACAAACATTATATATTTCTGATGGATTCAGTATTTATCCTACAACAGACGGAAATGGAATACCATCAGTAGGCTGGAAAGGTGGAGCTGGTAGAACATGGGCTGGAAGGGGATATGGCACATGGGGCACGACGTCAGAAACAATGTTATGTTCTGCGTTAGTTGGTGGAACTGGAGTAAATACTATAAACACAAGTTCTCCAAATGTTAAGGTTGGTGTAAGGGTAAGTACATACGCAGGTGGTTGGGCTGGTGTTGCAACAAGATATGTAACCAATGGAAATTTTATTGCTGCTTATTGGGACGGTTCACGAATTAGGGCATTTAAATTAGTAAACACGACAAATACAGCACTTATTACTAGTGGTCTTGGTCTTTCATTTGGTGCTAACTCACTCATCGAAATTGAGATTAATAAAACTCAAGTATCTGTTTATCTTGATGGAACACAGGTTGGAGAAACACAAACAGTAGAAGATATTCAGCTTCTAGATTCTCCTTTTCATGGTGTTATTACTTCAAATGTTGGTAATGCTTTTGATAATTTTAATGTTTATCCGTTTGGTGATAGTTGGGTAAATTATTTAGCTATTGGTGATAGTAAAACATTAGGATCAGGAGATAATCCAGCTAATTTAGGTTTTTCATCAAAAATAAGTATAACCACACAACAATTCGTAGAATGTCCTTTAAGAGTTGCTGCTGGTGGCAGGACAGTTGCTTTACAGGCAACTGGAATTAACACTGATTTAGCAGCAGCACTCGGAACGCCAGATCATATTCTGATAAATTTAGGTGCAAATGATTCAGCATCAATTCCGGTTGAAACAACATTTAAGGCCAATTATGCAACTATTATAACAGCACTACATTCAAAATACCCATCAGCTCCTATTTATTTAGCTCGTCCTGTTTTATTATCAGATGTGCCAGCAAGCACCCCAACAGCAGATAACGCTACTGTTAGAGGATGGATAGATGAAATAATTGCTTTATATGACTATGTTTATGCTGGAATAGATGAAACAGCATTAGAGGGTGGTGATGGATATGCTACAAATTTTGTAGATACTACACATCAAACAGCAGCTGGTTATTTAGCAGTAGCAGGGCTATGGAAAACAGCAATGGGTTATTAGCATAAAGGAGCACACACATGGCATACAACGAGTTCACACACGCAGACGCGGTAGTTACCGCAACGGGATATGATGGATAAGGCCGTGAAGTTCGAGGCGAAGGATAAAATGGCAAAACGCATAACAGACTATAAACCACTGACACGCAACCCGAACAAGGGAACGCAGCGCGGCACGGGTATTCTTGACCAATCAGTCAGGGAGCTTGGTGCAGGGCGTTCCCTGTTAGTCGATAAGAACGGCGTCATCCTGGCAGGCAATCACGCACAAGAGGCATTCGTCAACGCAGGCCTTGAGGACGTGATCGAGGTCGAGACAGATGGCAATCAGATTGTAGTGGTCAAGCGCACTGACATGGACGCTAACAGTACAGCCGGTAAGAAGATGGCGATCATGGATAACCGCACGAGTGAGCAGGGCTTGGCGTGGGACGCGATAGTGCTGGAAGAGATGCTAAACGAGATCAAGCAGGATGAGCAAGAACTTGATATGGCATTACAGGCATTACAAGATGAGCTTAATCCTCCAGAAGTTGACTATGAAGAAATGTGGCAGGGAATGCCAGAGTTTGAACAGGATGATCAAACTGGAATATTGTTAAAGGTTCATTTTTTAAACGAAGATGATAGAAAAGAATTTTTTAATCTAATAAATCAACGGTGTACAGATAAAACTATTAGTATATGGTATCCTGAACGAAAATTCGGGTCAATGGATCAACTAGGAACAAAAGAAGGATTGGTATATAGTAATAATGAATCCTAAATATCCGGTTTATATTATTTCCAAAGGTAGATGGGAATCAAGGCTTACAAGTAAAGCACTTGAAAAAATGAATGTGCCTTATCATATTGTTATTGAACCAAATGAATATGATAATTATGCTGAATTTATTGACCCTAAGAAAATATATACATTACCGGATGATTTAAGACAAAATCCAAAATATGCTATAGCAGATCAATCAGGAATATGCGGCGGTGGTATTCCGGCTCGTAATTGGGTATGGGAACACTCAATAAGTATTGGTGTAGAACGACATTGGATATTAGATGATAACATACGCTGGTTTGCTAGAATACATAAAAATAAAAAAATACAGGTGGATAGTGGCGTTTGTTTTAAAGCTTGTGAGGACTTTGTAGAACGATACGAGAATATTGCTATTGCCGGATTACAGTATGAAATGTTTATTCCAGCATCTGAGAAAGTTCCACCATTTTTATTAAATACTCGGGTATATTCATGTATTCTAATAAAAAATGATATACCTTATCGTTGGCGCGGTCGATATAACGAAGATACAGATTTGTCATTAAGCGTATTAAAAGACGGCTGGTGTACTTTTCTAATGCAAGCATTCGTTTGTAAGAAAACAGCTACTATGAGAATGAAGGGCGGTAATACTGAAATGTTATACAAGCTGGATAATGAGGATGGTAGATTGCTAATGGCAAAATCACTCGTAGCTCAACATCCAGATGTGACGAAAATCACGCGAAAATGGGGACGCTGGCAACATCAGGTAGATTATAGGCCGTTCAAGAAAAACAGACTTATCAAAAAAGAAGGCGTTATTATTCCAGAAGGTGTTAATAATTACGGGATGAAATTGGTAAAAAGGAGCGCATGAAAACAGTATATATCTATGGTTTAGAAGATCCGACAATAGATGAAATAAGATATGTTGGAAAAACGACAAATCTAAAGAATAGATTATACGATCATATTCATACTCAGGATGTAAACAAACATAAGAAAAGTTGGATTGCTTCACTGATTGAAATTGGTGCTAAACCGAAAATGATAATACTTGAGAAAACAAATGAAACAGAATGGGAAGAACGAGAAAAGTATTGGATTGCTTATGGTAGAGAAAAAGGATGGCGATTGACAAATATTGCAGACGGTGGAATGAATAATTATTATAGTCAGCAACATTTCGACAAGTCAGTATTAGAGCCTTATTTGAGTGAAGAAAACAAAAATAAACTTGATAAATATTCAATGGATGAATTATTAGAGATTGCACAAGAAATGATAAATGTATCAGTTGATCTAATGAAAGGATATTTTACAGGAAAAACAAACGGGATTGCAGCATTTCAAGTATCCTATGATTATATAAATAGACGTGTAAATTTATAAACTTTACAGGGACGGGTTTAAATGGCAAAGCTAAACAAAAAATTAGTAATAGAGGCACTACACAAGACAAAGGGAGCGGTTTATCTTGCTGCTAAGTCTTTGGGGTGTTCGCATACAGCCGTTTATACCTACATCAATAATTATCCTGACATAAAAGAGATAAAGGATTTCTACATCGAAGAATTGAATGACATTGCAGAATTGAAGCTAAGACAAGCGGTACACGACGGTGACCAATGGGCGATAAAGTTTCAGCTATCTACCCAGGGCAAAAAGCGCGGGTATGTTGAGCGGTCAGAGATTACAGGTGCGGACGGCAAAGAAGTAGTGATTAGAGTTCAATATGATGACAAATGATGAGTACACGGTACATCTTCCAAGACCACATGCTAAACAGCTTGAATTTATTCATTCACCTGCAAAGCGTAAGATTATCAGAGCAGGGCGTCGAGGTGGTAAGACTGTAGGCAATTCTATCTATGCAGTTGAAAAGTTTTTAGAAGGCAGGCGTGTTCTTTATGCCACACCAACATCCGACCAAATAGGACGCTTCTGGACAACGGTAACACGGGCATTATATGAGCCTATCAAAGCAGGGTTATTCTACAAAAATGAAACGGAGCATATCATCGAAAAGATTGGGACAGAACAACGTATCAGAGCAAAGACAGCCTGGAATGCTGATACACTTCGAGGTGATTATGCCGATGAGCTTATTCTGGATGAGTGGCAATTGATGAATGAAGATGCGTGGGAAGTGGTAGGCGCTCCAATGATGTTAGACACAAATGGAAATGCAACGTTTATTTATACTCCTCCAAGTTTGCACTCTCGTTCAGTCAGTAAAGCCAACGACCCACAACACGCGGCAAAATTATATAAACGGGCGAAGGCTGATACAACCGGACGTTGGGCTGCATTTCATTTTACAAGTCATGACAATCCACATTTGAATACTGATGCACTTGAAGACATAACCAAAGACATGACTAGCCTGGCTTATCGCATGGAAATTATGGCAGAGGACGTGAATGAAGCTCCAGGCGCTTTATGGACTAGGGACATTATAGAAAAATCACGTGTTTTCAGTATGCCTGATTTAGTGCGTATCGTTGTTGGTGTAGATCCAACAGCGTCATCATCAGGTGATGAGGCAGGAATAATAACCGCTGGCATGGACAATAAAGATAATTATTATCTGCTTGGAGATGACAGTACACAGGGAAGTCCACAACAGTGGGCAACTGCAGCGGTAACAGCATATCATAAATATAAAGCTGATATAATCGTTGCTGAAAAGAACAACGGCGGTGAAATGGTGGAGTCTGTTATAAAACAGGTTGATCCAAAGGTAAGAGTTAAGTTAGTGTGGGCTTCACGGGGTAAGGCAACCAGGGCAGAACCAATCAGCGCGGTAGCAGAACAAGGACGAGATCATCACGTTGGAGCATTTCCTGTGTTAGAAGATGAATTATGTTTATGGGTTCCTGGGGATGATTCTCCAAATAGATTAGACGCTAAAGTGTGGGCAATGACTGAGTTAATCGGTAACGGAATATTAACAGTATTAGAAGATCCATTCTCGGGATGGTGAGGTGCTTATGGCAAATTTTATTATGAACGGAATTAACAACTTATTCAACCTGATCGCAATGGGAATTGCTGATAACATCTCCCAACGTATCAACTCAAGCGCGCCTGAGATCAACGACGCTGTAAACTATCGGCGCGGTGAGCAACCAAAGCCGCTCAAGGTGAAGGCAGGGCAGCATGACGATAACGTGACAATCAACTTATCCGGTATTGTTGTCGATAAGACAGTCAGCGCGATGTTAGGCGACAAGGTACAATTCGACCTACCTGGTGACGAAAACAGCGCGGAGCAACAATACATCAATACAGTCATGGAAGCCAACCGGAGCGAGATATTCCTGTACAACGCCTGTGTCGCGGCGGCGGACGGTGGTACTGGATTCATCAAGATTATGCCTGACATGATAGAATACAAAGGCAAGATGTACCCACGCTTGGACGTTATCAATCCTGCGTATGTGACGATGTTTACCATGCCACATGATGCGACGATGGTATGGCAGTATGTCATTCAGTACAATTTCATCGACGTAAGCGGGAAAGAAGCAATCCGGCGCGAAGTGACAGAGCATGATGCGGAGCGTAACAATTGGATTATCACGACATACGAATACTCAGAGGCGACGGCCTGGAAGTTTCAGCCTATCGACGAACCTGTTATCTGGGATTGGGACTTTGCTCCGATTGTACACTGGCAGAACCTACCGAACCCATACGGGGCAGAGGGAGAACCAGACCTGACCAAAGACGTGAGGATTGTACAGGATAAGTTTAACGAGGTTGCCAGCAATAACGCGAAGATAATCCGGATCTACACACATCCAATGAGATATGGTAAGGGGTTCGGGGGCGATAACGCAAGGAAAATTGAAGTCGGCCCGAATGATTTACCATTGTTAGGTGATACTGGAGAGATTATTCAGCTTCCTGCTTTGGGTGATCTTCCCGGATCGTTAGCTTATCAGCAATTCTTGAAGCGCGAGCTATTCAACATTACCCGAACCGTTGACATTGAGAGCGTACAGGACAAGATCGGGGCATTGACCAACTTTGGGTTAAAGGTCTTATATCAGGACATGTTAGCGAAGATCAAAACAAAGCGGCAATTATTCGGTGATGCGTTACTGGAATTGGTACATAGATTGCTTGCACTAAATAACATGCCAGCGGACGAACCCGGCGTTATCATTTGGGATGACGTGCTTCCTGTCAATAAGGTTGAAGAAGTGCAGGCACTCAAGACAGAGATTGAACTGGGTACAGTCAGTGTTGAAACAGCGGCTACAGAACTTGGGCGCGTGTATAAGACGGATGACAACAAGGGTGAATTTGACAAGATTCAGGAAGAAAAACGGTTGGAGCAAACGAACAGGGCTAATCTTGGTTCGTTCTTATTAGACAATTTTGAAGCGAGGTAATTATGGCTAAAAAAATACAATTTGGCGGTGAGTTATTACGGGCAATGGAATTAGAAAACGGTGGTCTATCATTAGTCACCGGATCTGACTTCCTTGTCAAGAATGTGTCCATTGGTACAGGCGTTGCGGAGTCGGGCGAGCTTGACTGTGGGGAAGGTATGCGACTGGTAGCATATTATCTTGGTACTCCATTGGTATCTACTACAATGACCTATAAGACAGGGCATACCAGCGGTTCAAGACAGGTACTCCGCAAGGATAGCACTGTTATATCTGATACAGTTGCTTCGTCTGTGAGTGTGAGTCTTGACCCTGGCACATTCTACCCATGGCGGTACGTTTCCTTTGTGGCTGGCACCGTTCAGGGTGGTACAGCTTGTGCAATCGCGGCAATCTTAGCATCGATCTAAATACCCTAAGGGCATGATATGCTACCTGAAGAATTAGCGCAACGTCTGGAGAAGATACGCGGTTCGTTGAATAGTGTTCAGCGGGCGGCTATATTGCGTATTGTCAATTCGTACAAGTCAACCACGCGCTATCTTGACAGTGACATTGACCTGCTTATCAAGGAATTGACGGGCGGGCAATTATCCGTTGCGGACGTGCAAAAGCTCAAAGCCTATAAGCGATTGATGAGCAACACAGAAGATGCGCTCAAGGAATTCTCATCCTATCTTGGGGTAGACATGCGCAATGAGATGTCTAAAATGGCGTCGCTCGGACTAAGTGATGCGTTCGCGCTGATACTTACCCAGGGTGACGTGTTACGCGGTGTTCTGAATAGGGGTGCCAACGAAGCACAACTCAGAGCCTTGATAAACTACCTTGACCCTGGAAAGCCATTGTACAAGCGCTTGCAACAATACGGGCAATATAACGCTGAGTACATCAGCAAGATGATTCTGGATGGTGTTCGTGGTGGCTACAATCCAATAACGATAGGTAGGTCAATCCGTGACGCGTTCGGAATGGGTCTTACTGATGCAATGCGTATGATGCGAACCGTCCAGATATACAGTTACCGTGATGCGAGTCACCTGAATTACCAGAACAATCGCGATGTTGTCACTGGTTGGATATGGTTTGCGGAATTAGACGATTTGACTTGTATGTCCTGCGTTTCTATGCACGGCACATTTCACAGCGTCGATGAAACATTGGACGACCACCATAATGGGCGCTGCGTACCGATTCCCGTCACAAGGTTATCCGACCCGTTTATTAAGGACGGGGCAGGCCAAGAATGGTTCAATCAAAAATCCGAAGCAGAACAAAGGCAAATGATGGGTGCCGGTAAGTATGACGCGTGGAAGGCTGGTAAGTTTGAATTTAGCCAGCTATCCAAAGAGACTGAAAACGACGTGTTCGGAATGATGCGTGGAGAAACACCACTCAAGGATTTGATTGGCGAACCTTAAAAAATTAGAACAAATGTCTAGAACACTTGTATTATTATAAATATTGTGGTAATGTATTGGTATTATAAATTTACGTCTACTTTGACGGCATAAACAAGGAGAAACAAATGACTGAAGAAATCACCAAAGAAGCTAACACCGAAGCACAAAAGCCAGAGAATGTTATTACGGAATCCTCACCGGAAACAAAAGAGGCAAAGACATTCACACAGGCAGAGTTAGACAAAATCATTGCAGAACGTTTAGAACGCGAAACAAAGAAACGCAAGGACGCAGAAGCAAAAGCACGAGAAGAAGCAGAACGTGACACATTAGCCAAAAACCAGGAGTGGGAAAAACTCGCTAAGAAACACGAATCCGAACTACTCGCAGCGCAACAAAGACTCAAGGAACTTGAACTAAACGAACTACGCACAAAGGCAGCCGCGAAGTACCAACTCCCACTAGAGATAGCGGAACGATTACGCGGAGAAACATTGGAAGAACTCGAAAAGGACGCGGAGGGATTGAAAGCACTTATTCCCGATGCGAAGTCTCAAGGCAAGCTGAATCCTACTGTACCCGGCAGTGGTGCTTCTGAAGCTAAGGAGACAGACCAACAAAGACGAAAAAGATTAGGGTTTTAAAAACCCATATAGGAGACAAACAATATGTCAACAATTAATGCATATTCTGTTGTATCAGCTTTAGCACCAAACATTCAATCGGATGCGATTTTCGTAGTTCGTGAAGCAAGTTTGATGGCAAAGCTGGTCAAAAGTTTTAATGATACACAAGGATTGAACCCGCGTGTTGGGTATGCTTACAATCAGGCAACCGCTAAGGACATCGCTGAGGAAGACGATCTAACTTCATCTGCCTTTACGCCTTCTGCGGATCAGACCTTAACACCATCGGAAATTGGAGAACAATTTTTCGTTACCGATTCCCGTGTTGAGTCTGAATTACCTGAGAACTGGCGCAACGATGCCGCACAGGAACTTGGATTAGCCGCACTGGATAAAATCGAAACCGATTTGCTCGGCGAAATGGCTAATCTGACAGGTGGGACAATCGGCGCGTCCGGTACTGTTATCACCTGGGGCTATCTGTCAGCCGCAATCGCTGTTGCTCGCATGGCAAACAAAAATGCAGCCAAACCATTAGCCGCTGTTATTCATGGTTATCAGTGGTCTGTACTCGCCAAGAGTGCAACCCTCGCTGGTGCAACCGTAGCCGCAACCGCACCAAATTTCCAGGATGAAATCACCGCTCGCGGTGGATCTGGAGTATTGGTCGCAACATTTATGGGCGTTCCCATTTACCAGGTTTATGGTGCTGTTGATAGTTCTACCGACTTCACTGGTGGAGTATTCCCGCCTGAAGCAATCGCGATTGATTGGAGACGTCAAATCCGTGTTGAAGCGGAGCGTGATGCTTCACGACGCGGTACTGAACTGAACATGAGTGGCATTTATGCTCATGGTGTGTGGCGTCCTGCTCGCGGCGTGAAAATGATCTTTAATGCTGCAACACCATCAAGCTAATAGGAGGCTAACATGGCAGGACAATTTGATGTAAATATCGTTCAAATCCCCGTCGTATTGACCGGGGCTACTGAAATTCCATTGCTCAAAGTACCATCAACCGGTGGAGGTATCACCGTTCAATCAGTTTATATGATTAACGCTGGTACTACCGTAGCACCGCGAATTATTACCATGTCAAGCGCAGGAACACCTGCTTTGAGTGGCACTATCGCGTCATATTCCACAGCAACCGGAACTATAACTGAATCTGCGACAATTCCAGCGGCATTTGTTATCAGTGATGGTTGGGTCGATGGTGGAGAATGGATTGGATTTGATCAGACTGGTGGGACTGTACCAGCCGGATCATTCTTCACAGTCGCTTATTTGACTGGTAAATAGTATGGATGCGAGTGGATAGGTCGTTAACACCGAAAGCGGTTCACTCCAGCCGTTTCCACTCGCTTACCTGGAGTACGTGATAGGAGGTCACGAACATGAGAATACTTTGGATGAGCAATGCTCCGTGGGTGCAGACTGGTTATGGAAATCAGACTAAGTTATTTACTCCACGTATAAACGAATTACCAGAACATGACGTTACAATTTTTGCGTTCTATGGACTATCGGGGTCAGCACTAACATGGAACGGAATGAGAATACTGCCTCATGGCCTTGATATGTACGGTCAAGATATTATGAGTTCACATGCCAAGAATACAGGCTCACAGGTCATCATATCGCTGATCGATGCTTGGGTGTTCAAGGCAAAGAACATCATACATCAGGATATAAAGTGGGTGCCATGGTTCCCTGTAGATAGTGAACCGTTGCCCGTTCCTGTTGGGGATGCTATTGCAAACGCTCACAAGCGGATCGTATTTTCGCGCTTTGCAGAACGAATGGTCAATCAGCGAGGCATGGATTGTTATTATGTTCCCCATGGCGTTGATACAAAGATATTCAAGCCGTTAGACAAAACAGGATTGCGCGAAAAGTACGGACTGCCTAAAGATAAGTATATAATCGGGATGGTAGCAGCCAACAAAGGCAATCCACCACGTAAGGCATTCTATTCACAATTCCAGGCATTCTCCGAGTTCAAGAAACGCCACGATGACGCGTTTTTGTATCTGCACACCACACGCGGAGAACATGGGGAGTATGAGGGTATAAACATTCCGGCGTATATGGCATTCTTGGGACTGAAAGAGAACGTGGATTTCAAGATAGCCGAACAATACACGCTGGTGTCCGGTAATTTTGGTGATGAGAACATGGCTGAATTGTATAACTGCATGGACGTTCACATGCTTGTCAGTATGGGCGAAGGCTTCGGTATTCCGATACTGGAAGCACAATCGTGCGGTACACCCGTCATCGTTGGTGACTGGACGGCAATGAGTGAATTGTGCTTTGGTGGTTGGAAGGTCGAAAAGAAAGACGCGGAGTTGTTTTATAGCAACCTGGTAGCACACCAATACAATCCCCACATGCGCGGCGTGTTGAATAAAATGGAGCAGGCGTATGAAGTCAGAGGTAACACGCTGTACAACGAGAATGCGCGTAAAGGTGCGCTTGCCTATGACGTGGATAGGATCGTTGAAAAATACTGGAAGCCGGTACTAAAATCCATTGAAGAGAGCTTACCCGAACCGATTGAAGCCAAGATGCGTAAGCATAATTGGAGTAATACGGGCGTCTTTAATTCAGATGGTACTATCTCATTCCCGTGTTTAGACTGTTTCGATGAATTGATGTTTAATCCTGAAAACAATCACAAGTATGTCATCAAGAACGGATTCAACCATAAACCGAACGGCGTTGAATTGGACTTAGAAGACCATCCAACGGGCGGCGTGTCAAAAATTATATGTCGTGAAATCCAGAACGATTACAAGTTGGATCTGGATTACAAACCCGGTGACGTAGTGATTGATATAGGCGCGCAAGTTGGCGTGGTATCTGCTTATCTCGGGAAGAAATACCCGTTCCTAAAAATTATCGCATTAGAACCAGTTAAGGAAAACTACGATAGACTTGTAAGAAACTTAGAAGCAAATGGGGTACAAAATGTAACCCCCTTGAATATGGCAGTAACTTCCGACGGGCGTGATGTTGTCATGGATGGTAGCCTTGACCAGAACAGCGGTTCAATGACAATTTACGGCAAAGGCAAAGCAACCATAAAAAGCATGACGCTTGATGACATTATGCGAACGTTTCACATTGACAATGTCCGCTTACTCAAGATTGACTGTGAAGGGGCGGAGTATGAAATACTGGAAAGCTCCGAACACCTGCTTGATAAGATAGGCGCGATACGTGGAGAAATTCACCCTATGGCTGGTAAGTCACAACAGGACTTGATGACGCTTATCCAGAAACATATACCTGATGTAAAGATGACGGTGCTGCAATGATTAGCATCGTGACCCCATGGCACAACTGTTCGGAATTATGCGACATGTACGAGCGCTCACACGGGCGCGCGGAGATTATCAGCATCGACAACGGAAGCAGACAGGAACACTCCCTGAAAATCAGACAGATGACCGAACGCATGGGCGGGCAATACGTACGCAACGCGGTCAATAAGAAGTTCGCGAAGGCTAATAATCAGGGCTTCAAACTGGCAAGCAATGACATCGTTCTATTCTTGAATAACGACACAATGGCGCAACCCGGCTGGGTATTCCAGGTAGAGGATGACGTCAAAGACGGCGCGTTATACGGCGCGTCAATGGGCGTTCGCATGATAGCGGGTAAGACATTACCCTACATCGAAGGCTGGTGCATTGCTGCCACAAAAGCCACATGGGAGCGCGTCGGGCTATGGTACGAGTCGTTGAGCGGCATGTATTGGGAAGATAATATCTTGAGTTTACAGGCTATCAAAGCAGGCGTGCGATTACAGGCGACAAACTGGCAGGTGCAACACTTGAACAATTACACTACCAACAGAACGCCGGGAACGCTGGATAACGTCGCAGATAATCAGGCGGTGTTTGAGAAAATGGCGAGGGAGTGGAAACAATGAAAAAGAAAGAACGAATAGCACAACTTGAAAAAGAAGTTGAAGAATTAAAAAGACGAATTGAAACATTGGAAATGTTTAAGGTAATTGGCGTTGGTGAAAATCCGAGTCCATATTTACCAAAACCATATTTACCGGATGACTACACATATCCATATACAACACCAACAACAGTGCCTTTTCCTTATCCAATAATAACATGGTGTGAAAGTACAGCCACTAAAACATTTAATGATAAAGAAATAACACAATGAGCATCTACGCCAACAATACACGTTTCAACCCTACGCTAAACGGTACAATCCATATCGGACATTTATACATGGCATTGGTCAATGAAGCAGAAGCACGGGCGAGCGGTGGAAAGTTTATTGTTCGCTTTGAGGATAATCAGGCTGAATGGTGCTACTACAGCACACAACAACAGATAGACCAATACGCGGATACAATCCTTGAGGATTTGGATTGGATAGGGATTAAGGTCGATAAGATAGAATTCCAGTCATTACTTGAGCCGGAATACAAGCGATATTTACACCATCTAAATAAAGGTGAATTACCAATTCGGGAACGATACGTATTTGACTTACAGCCAGACGTGACATTTACCAACGCAGTAGCTTATCCCTACGCGCCATATTTGACCGCTGAAAAGGTCATACTAGATTTTATGGACGTTATCAATCTGCTAATCCGGGGAGAGGACTTGCTCACAGAGTATAGCCTATACTGTTATTTCTGTGACTTGTGGAGAATACGCGCACCGAAACATGTTTACTTGCCACGATTGCGCTTACCGGATGGTTCTGAAATGCAGACGGAAATCAGCAAGACGTCTGGCAACTTTAAGGTAGAAGGATACCGCAAAGCAGGCATGAAGCCCGAAAAGCTACTTGCTAAAATGCGTGAAGCGTGTCTGATTGACCCAGACGGTGAATGGCTGATCAAGAATATCAAGCGGAGACCAGAATGGAAATTATAAAGAATACCTCCGCTGGAATCTTTATGTTATTACTCGTTCTGGTTGCGATATTTTACGCATTCAATCCGGCGTTCCTGTCGCCCGTCAATATTCAGACAATGGCGCGGGCAATGTCCTACAGTGGCATTATAGCGGTAGGCATGGCGTTATGCCTTATATCCGGTGTGATTGATTTATCCGTTGGCAGTACAGCCGCGTTTGCTTCGGTGATGTTCGGACGGGCGTTCGCTTTATGGAATTTTGACATCGTAACATCTATTCTAATTACATTAGGATTAGCGGTGATAATCGGATTATTCAATTCATTTGTCATCCTGAAATTGAAAGTCACACCGTTTATAGCAACCATTTCGATGATGTTCGTTATTCGTGGATTGGCTAACTTTGCAAGTAATGGCTATTCAATCTATCCACTACCAGAACCGGCTTTGATGTTAGGTTATGCCAAACCTTTGGGCGTGTCGTGGGCGTTCATTGCCTTCCTGATAATTATCATCGTTGCACACCTGATAATGGAGTATTCTTTATTCGGATTGTTGACACGTGCGACGGGTTCGGATCGAGAAGTGGCAATCTGTACAGAGGTAGATGTCGACAAGGTGAATGCAATCAATCTTGTGGCTATTAGCTTATTTGCCGGAATTGCAGGGATATTTATTAGCTTAATGCTAAATGCAGGAGCGCCTACTGTGGGGACGGGTTGGGAATTTACAGCCATTACCGCGTGCGCGATTGGTGGTGTAAGTTTGTTTGGTTATCACGGTAACATGTTCGGGTTATTTTGTGGGCTGGCAGTCATTCAGGTCATCCAGAATGGGATTGTAATGATTGGTATTTCGCCACACCTTCAGAGTGTTTTTATAGGTGGTATTTTGCTAACTGCAATGGCTGTTGATGTACGACGGCGCACCTATTTAAATTTAGACAAAGTATAAAGGAGTAATAAAAATGGAGTACAAAAAAGTATTTCTAATCGTCGTAATGCTGATTTTAGTAATCGGCATGATTGGGTGCAAACCCAAACAGGAAGTAGTTGCACCCGTCGAAGTTCCCCAGGCTGAGAAGTCTGTCAAGGAATTACAGAACGGGGTGCCATTTCGCTATGTTGGTAACGGTCTCGAACATCCTGTTATCAGAATTATGATGCTGGGATTTCAAGAGGCGTGCGAAGATTATGATGCGTTATGTGAATTTCACGTCGGTAGCACATTCGAGGACGCTGTATATTTGCAGATGTTAGATCAAGCAATGGGACTTGGATCAACCGGGATGCTGGTATCTTCATACGGGCCTCACAGACCATTAGCAATGGAAGGAATCAAACAGGGTATTCCAATGGTAAGTTTCCACACACCGCTGGAAGAAACTGACATGCCCGGGTTGATTGCCTGGGTTGCAACCGACGTTACAGATTACGGTAAACGTGCTGCGGATGCAATGGCAGAAAAATTACAGTGTCAGGGTCCAATAGCCATTACACAAAACACATTCAACGACGTGGAGAATGAAGCCGCGCGTTCGTTTACCGAAGAAATGAAAATCAAGTGTCCTGATGTAGTTGTCTTACCATCTCAAGAAGAAGGAGGTGATCCACCCTCTGCAATCGCTAAAGCGAGTGCTATCTTGGTCGCCAACCCTGATTTGAAGGGTGCATTTGGCACAACGGGCGGCAGTCCTACCACATGGGGCAAAGCCGCGGAGCAATCCGGGAAACAACCTGGAGAATTGATAATCATTGGCATGGATTACACCAGACCGAACCTTGACCTGGTAAAAGCCGGGTGGGTGTATGCGTTAGTAGGTCAACCAATCTATGAAGAAACTTACAGATGTGTTGAATTGCTGATAGCAAACCTGAAAGGCGAAAAGGTCGAATTCGACAACGTTTACCCGTCACCAATTATCACCATTGATGACGTGGATAAATATTACGGTTATGCAGACCGTGTTGATGAGAAATTGGATAGATAAATAATGAGCTTCCTAAAAGACGATTTCATCCTTGTAATGGACTTCATATTTGAAGGCAGGCCGCTATCTTATGACAATCTTTGTCAGATACGCGATGCTGGTGTAAAGACCGTGACTTATTTCACGTTTTGGGATCAAATCGAAAAAGCGCGTGGTGTTTATGATTGGTCTATCCTTGATAGAGCGGTAAACGATGCCACAAAAGCGGGGCTAAAAATTCTAATAAGCGACTATTCTCAGGGTGCCGCGTGGTGCCCTGAGGAATGGTATTGTACAACATTAAATAACACACCGATTGAAACCCAACAAATACAACACTGGAAAAGCCTGTCAATCTGGAATGAAGAAGCGCAACAATACGCAGAGGATTTTATTCGTCTTTTAGGAAGCAGATATATCAGTGATACCGTAAAGTTATATTCGACTCAATCAGTAGCAGGAGAATCCTACCTACCCTTTGAGCCTGACAATCCATTCTATGATGTTTCAGCAATCGAGGACTATCGAAAATATGTCAATAATGACACGGCTTTGCCGATCCCCTATCCTCACAGGTCACCCAACGGAGACGCTATAACAAATGAATGGCTAAGAATAAGCGTAGTCAATGCTATGGTACGTCGTAACAAACTACTGATTGAGTTGAATGGTATCAACGAGATATGGCACGCGGGGCATCATCTTTGCAACTGGCAATATGCTGGGTGTGGATCTCCGTTTATACGCGATGTTTTAGATGCGTACCTGGTAGAGTTCCCGGGTGTAATAATCAATGGCATTCAATACACCTACTGGTATCACGAAGCATTCGATTATAAGAATATGTTGACAAATGACATAAAAAGGTATAATATGAAAGTGTGGGCTGGGGCGGAGTATTGTACGGGGTTACAATCCTATACACCACAATTATTGAAGTCTAATATTTACGGGTTTATCTTGGGAATATTATCACCATTATCCAACTTTACAAAAGTCGAACCATGGATGATAAACAATATCAGGAATAGTTATAATGCTATAAAGCAGGCAAGGAGCGACAATGACAGCTAGAGCGAACATGGATGATTTGATTCAAAAGTTGCGGGTATTCACCAACGCTGGCACAGCTGATTTTACCGTTAGTTCTGTTACTTATTGGTCAGACGACCAATTGCAGGACGAACTGGACAAGACGCGTAAGAGCGTCAATTATCAATCGATGCAAGCAATCCCCACGTATGGCATTGGTGGCACTGCCACTTATACTGAGTACCGAACCGGGCTGGCTGACTGGGAGAAATCTCCTGTCATACAGGACGAAGGCGGTACAACTTTGACCGCTGGTACTGCCCTTGCTAACTATAGCTTTGATGACAATATCGGTATTGTTACGTTTGTGAGTGATACCGAAGGTAAGACAAGGTACATTACTGGCAACGTCTACAATGTTGAAATGGCAGCCGCGAAAGTGTGGGAACAAAAGGCGGCTTTATACGCGACACAATTTGACTTTAGCACCGACAATCACAGTGTTAAGAAATCACAGGTGATCTTACAGTGTAAAGAAATGGCAAAGTATTACCAGAGCCGGGCGGGTGTAATCCAGGTAGAAATGGTGAGGAGCGATGACACTTTCTAGCAGCGATTTATCCTACATGAGGGACGCGGTTGAATTGTTATTACCTGACACCTGCTACATCCTGACCAATTCAGGTACAGCGGACGGTTCGGGTGGTATCACTAATTCATGGGGTACAGCCACAAGCACGACCGCCTGCAGACTTGATACCATGACGGGTAATTATAAAGACATGGACGGTGCGGTGCAAACCTACAATAAACTTATTCTGAGTACACCTTACGACACAACTATTACCGAGGCAAACCGGGTTTATTATGGCGGCAATACCTACCAGGTGACATCTGTCAATGACGGTTCATGGTTGGCTACTAAACGCGTGGAGGTACAAAAAGTATGAGCATGCCTTCTTTCAAACTAGATACCAGAGAGCTTGACAAGATTGTTCGTGAAATGGACGGCAATAAAAACAAGGTTGGCAGGATGATTGGATTTGAATTACAAGCAGAAGCTAAAAAACGCGCTCCACGTCTCACAGGTGCAATGTCTAATTCGATTTATACTGTAACGAAAGATTATGATGGGTATTCGTTCGCAAGTGGCGCAGCTAAACAGGCAAATCCAAGTGCTATGACACAGGCACATCCAAAGCCTTCAGGTAATGTTTTGGCGAATGTCGGCCCGTGTGTGAATTACGCTGAATATGTGGAATTTGGTACGTCCAGAATGGCAGCGCAACCGTTTCTTACACCAGCCGCGGAGGTTATCTCACAAAAGATAAACGACGGTACATACTGGAGAAAGTTGGTCGAATGAGCGGAGTATTGAATTTAGTATCAACGGCATTATATACCAAGTTCACAGGTGACACGACACTAAAGGCATTGGTATCAAGCAATACCAGCTTCTACGCGATTAAAGCACCTAAGGACACAGCTTATCCGTTTGTAGTGTGGTCTTTGTTATACGGCGGGCCTGAGAATATTACCCCGTCCGACTTACAGAGTCACCTTTATTTTATCAGGGCATACGCAACGAGCGCGGTGACATCCGGGAACATTCACGCGCGGATTGCTTCGCTACTTCACCTCCAATCAATAACCGTGACCGGGTTCACGAATATTTGGTTGTCGCTCGAAGAAGAGTACGAGGGTGAGGAAATTTTACAAACCGGGAATACCGTGTATATGCGCGGTGGTGGTTACAGAATCCGATTGGATAGTTAGGAGAAAATATGGCAACAATAACAGGCAAAGATTTATACCTCTCGTGGATTCATTCAGGTGGCACTGTAGTATTATCGGGAGATTATACACAGTTCACTGATACTCCAAGTGTAGAACTGTTAGACGAAAGCGCGGGTTCTGATGAATACAGAACCTACGTAGCGCGGTTGAAGGATTCGAGTTATGCCTTCTCGGCGCGTTATCAATCCGCTGGTAGTGTTTTAATTAACTCTCTGGCTATGGGTGGATCTGGTACTTTGATTTATCATCCTGAAGGAACAGCATCTGGAAAAGTAAAACGTACAATTCCATCAATCTCACAAGGCGCATCGGTGAATATTCCTTATGCAGGACTTGTTGAGATTAGCTGCACATTCCAGGGTAATGGAGCGATAGTCGATGCCACAAACTGAAGCTGATTTAGTATTGAGCGACGGTAAGCAGGTTGTATTCAACCTAAAAAAAATGTCACGTCAAGAATACCGTGACCTTCACAATCCAGCCTACACAGACGAAAATGATGATCTGGTATTAGCGAAGGTCACAGGTATCGACGTTGAAGAACTACGTGATATGAACATGGAAGATTACAGCCGTTTGATCTGGCAGTTGATTCGCAAGGTTCAACAGCCGACAAACCCTACTTAGGTCGTGCGGTCTATGATGCTTTGACGATAAATGAACCAGCACCACCCGAACTTATTACATGGACATTGGTTGAACGGTTCGGGTGGACGCTGGAATATGCCAAAAGCATAAGCGTCCAGGATTACCACGACCTGATTGCAATAGATGACGCACGACACAAAGCAAGACACAGCGCAATAAAGAAGGGAGTTTAGATGAGCGGATTAATAGGAAAGCTTTGGGTTGAAATTGGTGCCGACACAGCTAAACTTAAAAAAGGGTTAAACGATGCCAAAGACGGTTTAGAGGGTGCAAAACAAAAATTTATGTCAAGCGCCGTTAAAATGGCGGCTTCTATTGCTACTGTAACAGGAACCGCAGTCGCATTATATAAATCTATAAAAGATACCGTCGATGTCACTATGGATTACGCTGCCGAGGTTAGGGATTTACAGCGTGCCAGTGGAATGACTGCCGAAGAAACATCAAAAATCATTCAAGTGTTTGATGACATGGATGTCAGTTCTGAAACACTAACACGGGCGCTCCGTAAAATGTCGCAGGAAGGTATCACGTTCTCTGTTGAAAAAATGGCGGAGATGAGTGACGAATATTTAAAACTTGAAGAAGGTGCGGAGCGTAACAAATTCTTACTGGACAACTTCGGTCGTGCTGGACTTGAAATGGGTAAGGCATTAGAAATCGGTAGCGATGCTATCAAGCAGATGGCAGACGAAATGGACGGTTCACTTATCCTAACACAGGATAGCGTGGATGCTGCCCGTGAATACGAAATAGCAATGGACAATATGAATGATACTGTTATGGGGTTGAAAGTATCAATCGGTAATCAGTTGATTCCTGTACTTACAAAAGCAGCTCAAGCATTTGACGATATGATGAATTATATACCTGATAATATCAACGGACTTGAAGACCTAAACGAACAGGTAAAGTCTGGAAAAATATCATACGAACAATATAAGGCTGGTCTGGATAAAGTTCTTGATTCGCTTCATGTTGCAATCGACGAAGAAGGCGATTTAACTGCGGTTAGAAGGGGAGCAGAGGATGCCGTTAATGCTTTAAAAGATTCAACGTTCTACTATTCAGAAGAAGCCTATAATGCAGCAATGGTAACCCAGAAATGGGATGACCACGAAAAACGACTTGCCGATCAATTTAAATATAAAACAACCCCCGCGATTGATGAACAAACATTAGCAATAGATCGATTAAAAGAATCAACCGAAAAATATAGAACCTTGCTTAGCGGCGCTCTTGGAAACGAGATAAAAGACTTTGAACAAACGACTCGAAATCTAAAAGACGAACTCCTAAAAACAAACGAGGAGATCGAAAAGTTTGCTGGTAAGAAAGACCTGACAGACGACCAAAAAGCAGAACTGGAAGAACTGAAAACAAAGTATGGAGAATTACAGGGCGAAATCAAAGAGACCGCTGATGAACACGAGATTGCCACAAAACGAATATTACTTGATATGATGCAACAGCAAATGGGACTGGATGGTCTATCTCAAAAAGAGCAGGACGTCTTAATGAAAGTCGCTGAGGACTGGGGTCTTATTGATGAATCAACCCTACAGGCATGGGAAACAATGAGAAATTACACAGGTGCCATTGATACCGCTGGTTTATCTGCGGATGAATTAGCAGAGAAATTAGCGAAAATAGAAAAAAATATAGAAGTCAATGTATGGTTACAAGTTCACGGATTAGATGGTATTCAAGCAATAACTCAAATGGGAAGCGGCGGATCTACAGGCGGCGGCTTTGAAGCCAAAGCGCTTGGTGGTGCTGTTCGTGGTGGTCAACCTATCCAATGGGGTGAGTACGGACGTCCTGAAATGCTTATCACACCATCCGGCGGTGGGCAGGTAGTCAATGCACAACAGATTGTCGAAGCGATGCGCTCAAGCGGTATGGACATCGGAAACAAGGGTGTGACAATCCAGCAACAGACAATCTATACCAATACACGAGCCGACCTTATCCAGTACAGTATTGAGCGTGCGAGAGGATACGCATTATGACACTAACAAATTACAAACTATTTGCAATCAGACCGAAGGCGACAACGAACCTTTGTACTAATCCAAGTTTTGAGACAGGCACAACAGGCTGGACTACGGGCGGCACGAACACCATCGCCACAAGTGCAACCGTACAAAGACGGGGCGTGTATTCGTGCAAGTGTACTTATGCAGACAGTACAACCTTTTTATCATATTCAATTACTTTGACAGCCGCTGCTCATACAGGTACAGTAGATATATATATTCCGAGCGGTTATGACGGAACAAAATTAGCGGTACGATTCGCAAGTTTTACGAGCGCAACGGGCTATGTAGTCGGTTATCCCGACATGACATTAACCGACCAATGGCAAAGAGTTAGCACATATATAACACCTGTTGCAGGAGATTTAGCAGGATTTTTATTTGTTGCAGAAGACGGTACAGCACCAACAGTGGGACAGTTTATCTATGTCGACGGCGCACAAATTGAAGTTGCCACAACTGCCACAACTTACCTTGACGGTGACATTGAAGGCAATATCAATACCGGAAACGTGCTTGAATACTACTGGGGTGGACAGGCTCATGCAAGTGTAAGCTATCGTACTGCCAACACGCGTTCGGGCGGTGACTTGATTGACATCTCCGCTTATTGTAAGAATATTTTGTTAGAAGGCTTAGGTGTAGCACCTGTTGACCATGTTGCAGTACCACTTACAAGCGGCGGTGAGACTTATCTATATTCCAATTACACATCGAGATACTTCACACTCAAGGTAGTATTTGAAGGCTCACACATTGGCGACATTCAGGCGAAACGCAAGGCATTATTGAACCTTATTAAGCCGGATGTAACAGGTTACGCGCAACCGCTTGTATTGCGCTACCAGGGTTATACAGCCGCTGGTTTATTAGCGAGCGAACCGGTGGACATTAAGTGTCAGTATATCAGCGGATTGGATAGCGCTCCACAAATGCGATTTGCGCATTTTGCAGATATTACATTTAGATTATCGGACGTTGCGTTAGAAGTTGACGGTGACGTTGGGGCAGGATTGACGCTGAACGCAGAATTGACTGATGCTAATCGCATTGTGTATCAGGACAGGGAAGGTGTATGGCATAGCATGGCAGGAGTGACAACTCATGTTCATGCTATGCCATACACCCCAATAACAAAAGTAATATATATCGGTGGTGAGTTTACAAATGCTGGTGGTGATGCTGATGCTGATTATTTGGCAAAATGGAGTGGAACCGCTTGGGTTAGTGTTATCGCTGGTATTAATGGAATAGTAAGAGCATTAAAATTTGACGCAGCCGGAAATTTATATATTGGTGGTAATTTCACTAATTTAGGGGATGCAAATGGCGACCTAATGGTTAAATGGGACGGTTCTAGTGTATCATCTTTAGGAACTGGGCTTGCTGCCGTCGCGGCAGTTTATTCAATTGATATTGATAGTTCTGGAAATGTATATGCTGGTGGTAGCTTTACAAGCGCCGGTGGGGTTGCTGATACAGGAAAAATAGCTATGTGGAATGGCACGACCTGGAGTAGTGTTGGGGCTGGTGCAGTAACGGGCAATGTTATTAAAGTAAAAATAGATAATAATGATAATGTTTATATTGCCGGAGATTTTACAAACGCTGGTGATGCAAATGGAGATTATATTGTTAAGTGGAATGGTTCAAGTTTATCAAGTCTTAGTACTGGATTAAACGATGTTTGTTATTCAATTTGCTTTGATGATTCAAACAATGTTTATTTATCTGGCTCATTTACAAGCGCTGGTGGTGTTACCGTTGCTGGAATAACTAAATGGAATGGTAGCAAATTTATTGCTTTGGGATCTGGATTAATCGGTGGTCACGCACAAGATTTAGCATTTATAAATAACAGAATTTATCTTGGTGGTACTTTTACAGGTGCAGGCGATGTTGTGCTATCGGATAAGGTTGCAATATATATTGGAAGCGGAATTTATACACCCTTAGATATAAATTTACCGGGATCAGCTCAGGTTTACTCATTGTTTTTAGACCATCAAGATAATATATATCTTGGATATACTACATCAGGCACTGCAACAGTAGCAGGTGTGACAACCGTCAATAATCCATCAGCCACATCCTACCCGGTGCTAGACTTTACAGGTATCGGACAAGTTCAACAGGTTCGCAATTACAACACAGGCAAAGCGTTCTTTTTCAACAGCCTCACTCTACTTTCAGGCGAAGTTGTAACGCTTGACTTACGTCCTGATAAGCTGACTATGACGTCAAATTTCAGGGGCAACGTAAAAGGCTACTTAGTGAAGGGCAGTAATCTGGACTTTCCACTTATACCTGGTGATAACAAAATCGCCGTATTTATGACGGGTACAGATGCAAGCTCTGGAGGAGTGCTAAAGTACAAAACACGCTTGCACGGATTGGACGCGGCTCAATATGAGTAAATATCAGGTAGTTATCAAAACAGATAATGGGCTTGAAATAAAACGCCTGACACAGTTCAACAGCTTACGGGCTGGAAGATTTGACAGGGCAATCATGCCTTGTGAGATTGTGATACCGCAAACGCTGACACCGAACGATTTCAGCAAGGATATGATTGTCGAGATTTGGCGCGATAATGGGGACGGTTCGATTACACTGGACGGTGAAACGGGTTACTTTCTAAGACGTTGGGACTTCTACCGTGACAGTGAAGGCAAGGATATGATATACCTGTACGCCCTTGATAGCAATTACATCCTTGACGGGCGCGAAGTAGAGTATGACGCTGATTCGTCACAGGCTACTAAGTCGGGCGTTGCGTGTGATGTGATAAAAGAGATTATTGATGAAAACTTTGTTAGTGACGCGGTAGATACATCCCGCAATCTGGCAGCGACTTATTTCACCATTGACGGTGATGACGGGGCTGGTGGTACTGTTACTAAGGCATTCTCGAGACAACAGGTGTTATCCACCGTTCAGGCGCTTGTAGATCAATCGCGCAACGAAGGGACATGGGTAACGTTCGATGTTGTCTATGACGGGGCTTTACCGTTCACATTCAAAACATTTACTAATCAGCGCGGTAATGACTTGAGGGAGTCAATCACATTATCCGTGGAAGCAAACACACTGGTTTATCCGGCATTGTCATTCGATTACACCAACGAGAAAACGGCAGCTTATATAGGTGGCAAGGGTGAAGGGACGGCGCGATTAGTGGGGACTGCAACCAGTGATGCTATCAATGATAGTGTATGGTCACGGCGCGAAGTTGTTTCGCAAAACTTTCAGGTAACAACCGAAGCCGGATTAAATAACGAGGCGCGGGAATTGCTGAACAAGAATAAAGGCAAAATAACACTTACCGGACAGATAGCACAAACGAAGGGCAAGTGTTATTTTGCTGATTGGAATTACGGGGACCGCGTTTTGTCTACGTATCTTGGTTATACTTTCGACTGTAGAATCAATGGATATGAAATAAACTATTCTAAAAATGGTGACAACACGGTTGATACCGTTACGGCGTTTATTGTAGGAGATGAGCAGGTATGAGCGGACAACTAGACCCTATCCAATTGATGAAAACCATCAACGAGCTGGAATATAAGATAAACGCACTGGCAACAATACAAACAGGCGGTATCTGGACAGCCTACACACCGACACCGACTGGCTTTTCTGCAACGACATTAGCCGCTGGTAAGTATTGTGTTGTTGGTAATTTATGCACCGTACATTTGCGCTTAGATGGTACATCAGATTCAACATCGTTTAACGCATTATTACCAATAGCCGCCGCTACTATGAGTTATTCGGTTTACATCACATCAGCCCTTGCAATTGATAATGGAACTCAAGTCACAACGGCGTCAACGTTTCAAATAGCAAGTGCGGCAACATCAGTTATTTTTATCAAGGGCGTTACGACAACAACCGCAAGCTGGACGGCAAGCGGTAGAAAATTGATAACGGGATTGTTTTCGTATGAAATTTAGTTACACAGATTCAAGTTTTGTCAATTATACCTGGTCACGGATGCTTACAAGGTAGATTGTAGTATGGAGGAGAAATGAAGCTAAAACTGTTGATGGTATTTATCGGTGTTGTTGTGATACTGCTAATGGCAGGATTGGAGATTGTACAGGGCGAAGATACCTATCCCGTGGACGTTGGTTATCCAGCGCCAATCATAGGCTATCCGGTATTCAATTCATGTGACCCGAGCAATATAGAATACGCTGATATTTGTAATCCACAAGTATTTGCATATCCCGTGTTATATCCAGAACCTGAACCCATTAACAATCCGGTAATTCCAGATAGTTCGATTGAACTGTCAAGTAATCCTGTAAAGTTTGAGCCTATCCAGCCGCAATACCGCAACGGGCGCAACCTGTGGCAGGAGATTGTATTCCAGTTTAGCAGATTATTGGAGTTGATGAAATGACCAACACGGTCTATCTACCACTTGTTATGAATGAGTTTGTAGTTGCAGAGGAGGAGCCAATGACCTATACACTTGGACTAGATGTATCACGCTGGCAGGATGACAATAGTACAGCGCAACAAATGGACTTCACAAAGTCGGTTGCAATGGGGGCAAAGTTTGTATTTATAAAATCCAGTCAGAGATTATGGACAGATGAGGATATTCTATACAACTGGAAAACAGCAAAGGCGGCTGGTTTATTACGTGGAGCTTACCACTTTTTAGATTGGGAAGTATCGCCAAAGGAACAAGCACAATACGCATGGTCTGTTATTCAGAATGACCCTGGTGAATTACCACCCGTCATTGACTTTGAATACTGGAATCCACCACCAGCCAACGCTTATGATATGCTTTGGAATTATGTCATTGAAATGGAGCGGTTATCAGGTAAGAAACCAATAATCTACACAGGGGCGTTTTTCTGGGAATCTTACGGTACACAAGCGGACGTATGGAAAAATTATCCATTGTGGATTGCTTCGTATTCTACACAGGAATACATGGAATACAATCTTGCAAGGTTGACCCCGTGGGATAAGTGGACGTTCTGGCAATATTCCAGCAAAGGTGACGGTATCGCGTTCGGTGCTGAAAGTCTTAACCTTGATATGAATTACTTCCCTGGCACGCTTGATGAATTAAAGGTTTTCAGTGGCAGTGAAATCATTCCAACACCAGAACTACCTACAACAGAGGTTATATTACCTAAACTCAAGGTTATAAAAAACGTCTTTGTCAGAACTACGCCTAGCACGGCAATCAAAGAAATTGCAACCCGTTACCCCGGGGAAGTGGTCAAGGTATTGGAAATCAAGTCTTTCAATCCGGTATCAGTCTGGGTTCGTGACGAACGCGGCTGGTCGGCTGTTGTGTATTATGGCGTTAGATACATGGAATAACTAATAATTAGCATTAACCTAACTTACGAAGCATAGAATAGGGAGCATGATGAATTTCACAACAAAGAAATTGGGGTCTGTAATTGTGTGTGAACTACCGGACGCTTATGCCGGATATAAACAAAAGTTTTTTATGATGTCAGATATACATTATGACAGTGTGTTTTGCGATAGAAAACGATTAGAACAAGATTTAAAGGAAACTATAAAAGATGACGCTGGTATTTTGATTTGTGGTGATTTATTAGACGCTATGCAGGGTAGATTTGATCCACGCAAAAGCTATGATGAAATCAGGCCTGAATACGCAACCGATAGATATTACGATGCGATTGTAGAAGACGCCTACGAATTTTTTAAGCCGTATTCAGACCGTATCATATATCTTGGTTATGGCAACCACGAACTATCCACCCGTAAGAACGCTGGTACAGATTTGCTTGATAGATTAGCTTTTCTGCTATCCCAAAATCAGGTCCATAGAATACAAACAGGTGGATATGACGGCTTCGTGCGGTTCATGCTACAACGTAATATTGAAAACAAAAAGAAGCCGGCACCTAAGGGCAGCATCGTATATTATTATAACCATGGGGCTGGTGGTAATTCACCCGTTACGCGTGGGGCAATTCAGACCAATAGACAGGCGGTTTACGTCGATGCTGATGTGGTTCATAACGGGCATAATCATCAGGCGTATGTCATGCCGATTCCACAAATATACTTGAACCGTGAAAACAGGGTAGTCAGGAAGTTGCAATATCATGTCAGAACACCAGGTTACAAGAACCATTACAACTCGGACGAATGGACGAACTGGGAACATCAAAAGAATCTACCGCCGTCACCGCTTGGTTCTGCATGGATGACAATTGGTTACGAAGACTACCAACCAACCGTATCAATTCAGGAATGCTGGTATTAGGCTATCATCCTCTCATCTCCTCTCCGAAAGAACGCTCGGCGTAAAACCCGGGCGTTCTGGGTTAAACCTATTGACAACTATGCTATAATAATTTTAGATGGACAGCACGGCGTATAGCGCCTAACCCCAGTAAATAAATAACACAGACTTCCATTGTCAAGTTAGTGTTAAGCCGTAAAAGGTTAGGTAGTGTTGATAATTATTATTTTTATTTGCGCCGCTCCCAGAACATCGGGGGCGGTTGCAATTAATCTATTGACAAGTATGCTATAATATTCTTGAACGTCTGACACCTCGAATGAGACGTAGGATGTGTTGGTGTGCAGTACGGTAGGAACGTACCGGAAACTACGATACAGTGACTTGTGTATGATAGAAATGTAGTGGGTATCGGGTTGCTACGACAAGCATACAAATCAGGTGAAAAAGTCGTCAAAGGCCAAATCCTGACACACCTACCCCCTCAATCGCTTCGGTGGTTGAGTGCTACCCGAAAGGGTATGCGTAAAATCAGTCCTGATACCGCGTTATGACCTGGGTTCATCCAGTAGTGGTTCGGGGCTGATTTTGTTTTATATAGGATAATCTTATAGTGTTGTGCTATCTGTAAACCCAACACTACATATTATGTCTATAATGGGTATCTCCATAACACAAAGCCATAAGTATTATTTATAATTGTTATTATCTGAATAGGTATTGGTGTTTTTAATATCCATTAAATAACACTTATGCGTTAAAACGAATGTACAAACTATACAAAACTGTATAGGACAGCGAACCCGTCTTATTTTCGGAACGATTACATAGTATTTTTATCCTGTCTGTAAGAAGGTAACTTATCATAATTGATAATATAATGCAACCAGATTGCCAAACTGTACAATAGAACCCGTCCAAAGTGCATAATGGTAATTTCCGTTTATCAAGGAAATTTGTTTTCGTTTATTCACTCTGAAAAGGAAAAGGTGTGAAACTCCCACATTATTCCTTCGTGTTCTGTGTAGGTTATCACGGAACACGTTTGTGATTTGTGTACAATTTATTCAGCGGTGGTGATTAAATTGTGGGATGTAGAAGAATGCTACAATAAGCTCGTTTTTTATTCGTCTAACAGCGATTTACTGGCTTTTGCGGCGTTTTGTTTATGTTTGTGAATAGATTATCTATTCTGCGTTTAGTCTCCCTAATTTTGAATAATTGTTCATTTGATATATTATTATTTTTATTTCTTAGTTTTATTTCTTCAAGTATTTTTTCAGAATTAATAATTTTATCAGATTTTTCTAAGTTACAACTCTGACAACTTGTAACTAAATTTGATGCATTACTTTTTCCTCCTTTGCTTATTGGTACGACATGGTCTATGTGTAATTTTATGGCGTCTTCTGCTGGCGATCTTCCACAATAAATACAAGTAAAATTATCTCGATTTAATATAATAAATTCTCCGACTTTATTATTTTCTACATTATAAATATTTTTACATTCAATACTACACCATTTTTGATTTTGTGTCTTTTTATTGAATTTAGTTCCACATATAACACAAACTTTTTGCAATGCTTTTTTTCTTAAATAAAGTTGTTTACATATATTACTACAAAATATTTGAGAATCAAATTTGGACTTGTATGCGTTTCCACAATTTTTACAAAGTTTTCTAAGCAACATAATGACCTCTTAAAAATAATATCCGTCTGCTACGAATTAACAATCTGCCAAGATAGTCGTGTAACAAACGGATATTATTATGTTAATTATGCAACTATCTTGGCATAAATATAATAGCACATTTATTCTATGTTGTCAAGATAATTTACTAATCCTTTATTGTAAAATCGCTTAGAACCGCTATTTTTTCATTCACCTCTCTCAACAAACATCTTATCGCCGTTGTTAGCTGCTACGCATAATGATACTACAAACATTCCGACATTAGCGCCAACAAACATGCCGATAACAAACCAGACGAAGCCAATCCAGAAGGGTGTCATCATTTCTCCTTATACATGCTAATTTCATTGTATTGGTGTTCCCATCTTTTTCCACATACAACACCAAGCCAAAAGAAAACGTTCATAAACACTAATGCAGCAGAACAAAATTCAACACCTATTTCAATTATCATCATTTACCTCTCTTATTGATCCCAACAATCGAGAATGAATAGCTCCACATTTGGGACATTTTTTACCGCAACCACCAAAGGAAAAAGCGTACGCCCAAACCAACGTTCCACAATAAGGACATTTTATTCGTACTTGTGATTTACCATTTGCCCTACTAATTCTTCCAACAATTTCGTTATCCTTATATTCTGTTTTTTTACCCTGTTTGTTTGTAATTATTGTATTCATCATTCACCTCTAATGCCCTTTTTGCCATATTTACAATAGCGTCATAATTTGCTTCTGCTTTAGACCGATCTTCAGTTTCTGTAAGATGCCAATATCTGTACTCTCTAATATCCTTCAAAGCCCCCCTCAACCTCGCAATCTTCGCATTCAATTTCCCATTGTCGCGATTAAGAAGTCTGCGGTTTGTTTGTAGCAGCTCAATCTCCGCATCCTTCTGTGCTATAGTAGCGGTGAGGGTGTCTTCGATGGGTCTGGTATTCCACGTTTCAATAGCGTTATCTTTGCGATATGTCATTCTTTTTATACTGAAACTACATTGTTTACAACCAACAGCCCAATCATTCAAAATACGTCCTCCACCTACCGGAATGGTTACTGACTGTGGCAGTGAATACAAACTATCTGACCTTCCACAAAACGGACAGGGTTTCAATTCTTCGTTCATCTCTGCCTCCACTTCCCAAAATTCAACAGGTGAATAAATCGCAGCCGGCACATGTGGTCAGGTGCCTTGAATTGTGCAAACATTATAGCTGCCCGCTCAAAGTCTGCCAGCCTCGCGTCCAGGTAATCGCGCTCCTGCTCCAGTTGTGCTATCCGGTCAGTCTGTCTGATTGCGTGCCAAAGGTTTACCATGTTGTCGCCTCGTTCATAACAATGCTTTCTTCGTAGTGAATAATAGGTAAACTACCCATAATACAAGACATTATTCTAGCGTCCTGCTTTGCTTCCCATTCAAACGCATATTTTGGCAATGTATAAGTTTCTCCGCTACCCACTAAAACAATTTTCCACCCGTCCTCTCTTTTTAATCCCTTGATAATCTGAATTATAGCATCTGATTTTTTTGATATTACAGAGTTCAATTTTTCCCATTCATCTTCAGATAATTCAGTTTCATACATCGGACAATGCTCATTTGTGCAGCCTGTCCCAGGATTTCTTTTATGAGATCCTTCATAACGATAAACGGTTATTGGATTACTTCCACACAATTTACACTTGTTCATTTTTTCTCCCTTACCATGTTGTCACCATTCTCCCTGAAGCAAAATCATACGCTTTTGTCGCGTGTCGTTCGTCTTCAATCATCTGCTTTGCGCTGGTTTGGGTTGTGCGTAATTCTACCAGCTTGCAGCCGTTACATTGTGGTGTACCAATTTTGACACAATGTTCCTGATAATCAGGGGTAAATAATATTCGGGCGTGGGTGCAGCGGTATTGCATGGGTTATCCTTTCGCAATCTTCCTAAAATTTGATCTCAATTCGATTTCTGTCAACCTGTACAGAAAAAATAGAATTCGGATTGATCCTTACTGAATATCCCTTATATTCAAGTACAATAAAACCTTTATCATCATGTGCCTCAAGCGGCAATGGCATATTCCAATCACCAAGAGTTAGAATAATATCATTTCTGCTATAACCACTTGTGTTTGCAAAGTTGTTTATCATATCTATAAAGTCTGTGAGGCTCATTAGTTTGTATTCTGCTATTTTTATGTTCATTTCATCAATCCTCTCTATGCGTAAACATGCGCATCCCGTATATGATTATTTTTCCTTCAGGTAATCATTTACGCTTGCAATTACGTCATCAACTGGTGTGTCAAACGATAGCGCCAATTTCTGCAATATCCCGTCAAGGTGCGGCGTATTCTCGATTTTCTTTGGTACAAAAGTAGATACAACCTTGCTCCATGCTTGCGGATAATCATGCAAGTGGATGTGAACAACTTTTCCATTGTATTGCTTTGGTTGCTCATCTTTCACGTGCCCGCCTAATTCAACGGCGGCGTCTACCATGGATTCGGGTTCGTCAACAAAGATTTTGATTTCTGGCTTTTCTACTGTAATCCGGTGTGTTGTGTCAATGTAACCTTCTTCGTCAACCTCTGCGCCTAATTCTTCAGGGGTGTAGATTGGAGATCCACCAAAGATACCAGGGGCGAACCGTCGCGCTCCGCGTGTGATTGCTCGTGCGAACAACATGTCGGAAGGGTAGGCTTTCCACGTTGGCTTACCAGTAATACCCGCGGCGTTTGCTTCTTCCATAGTGAATGTTGAAACACCAACCAATTTGCCATCTTCAAACCAATTTATTGCACAAATTTTATTATTACATTCATCAATCCTGTAGTCGTAGCGTGGGTCATTCTTTACCAGGGTTGCTACCACATTGGAGCCGAGGGCAGGCTTACCATTGATAATATGAATACCTGCCATGCTTGCGAACGGTGGTAGTCCTAATTCAGCACCGGCCATCACTTTGACTATTGCTTGGGCTTCACTTGTAACATCCTTGAAATAACCGGATTTTTGCAGCGCTTGGGCTGCCTTGCTGATATTGTCGAAATTCTGATAAACTGCTAATTGATTGCTTTCCATCTCTACTCCTTCGCTAACATATCTGCTAATTTCGCCATTATGGCGGTGGTTCCGAACACTAACATGATTATGATTTCTAGTGGCATTGGTTCTCCTTGCCGGTTACGAAGCCACCGGCGTGGCTGGTAATTTTATTCGATACTCTGAACGATCTTATCCTTCAGTTGTTTTGATAATGCTGAATGTGAGAATACCATTTCAATGGCGGTTTCTTTTTCGATACCTTCAGCGATATAGAATTTTATTGTGTCAATGTGTTCTTCTACTTTAGCGTTTGCCCATTCAATCAATCTGTCGTTTCCCATCTCAATCTCCTGTTTGTTGTTCGTTCTTGTATCCATAATAGCAGATTCCACATCACAATAATAGACACAAATGTTCTAATTATTCGGATTCGATGTATTTGATAGGCTTGCCGCAGTTGGGGCAGAATTGATAATCTGGCACAATAATCTTTTGATAATGTTCGTGACTACACCCGGTCTTTCTTGAGAAGAATATCATGTCTCCGTGTTTGTCATAACCTCCATATTTACCAACGTACTCGCACACTTCAGGAACCTCAACAACAAGCGGACACCATTGTGGTCGTCCTTGATATGGATTAGTAATTTTATTACTATCAATTGTATTGTTTCCTTCACAAAAATAATTTTCAACTCTAAAGCAATCGTTATTTGAAAAGCCTAAGAACCAGCATATATCACAACTATATGGTAATTCATCCACCATGATCTTCAACACGTTCATTTCATCCTCCTGTCGTCTATATTGGCTATTACATCGAATGATGACATATCAGTTTCGTTTGTTAGGTCATAGCTGCACCATAATCTCATATATCCTGATTTTGGCAAGCAGTCCATATTCCAATCAACAATTGGGGCTAGTCTTGTTTTAAGAATATTATCTAAGTCTTTTTTGTATCCACCATAACCACCAATGCCGTTTAGATGTAAAACATCGCTCCATCCAGATGATTTACAAATTGGATAGTGTTCTTTACAAAAAACATAGGTAATCAATCGAAAACCACTATCATGCAATTCGTTGTATTTTCCTGGAATTATCACAAGTGCATCAAATTTTCCGATGTCCTCTTGCCAGTCTTTAGTTGGAAGATTTTCAAAGTCTTTTTTTGTCATTTCTGTTAATAGTTTATCTCTGATAGGTTCTCTCATTTTATCCTCCTAAAATGCTTCTTTATCATCCATTGTTCCGGTTATTATGTCTATTTTGCAATTCTCACAATGAACCAGTTCTCCATTTGGATCATTAGGGTAACCATACCTGTGAGAATTCTCACACCCACAATTAGGACATGGCATCTGATAAAATTCCGGTTCTGGCTCTTGTTCGTTGGTTCTAGACCACCACCCGCTGCCCCACTTTGCTTCAATAGGTTCGCCATTTTCTAAGCAACCTCTAGCAATATCGTCATCAAGTGTGCTCATTTCATCCTCCGTAAATATCCAATTACGCTGATTATTGTCAGCACCGTTATGATCGCCACGCCACCGAATAGGATTTGTAGCAGGGTCATTGGTTACCGTCCTGTCTGTCAATAAGCATATTTGTCATTTCAAGTTTACCCAAATGATAAGCTGCTACCGTCATCGCCTCAATGTCTGTTTTTTCAACTGGATAATTAAATATTCGTGGTTTTCCTTCGCCACTACCAAACATTTTATTAATGATCTTCTGATATTCGCTTGATACAATCTGTTTGTTGTATAGCCTGTTTTCAACCATTATTCTTGTGTATTCCATCACTCCTCGCTTTCTTTTTTCCAAAGAGATACAGTATATTTTGTTGGAATATCCCAACCTTCTTTTTCATCATAATAAAAACTTTCAGTACACATGCCCCCCGCGTCTCTTACAAAATACTTTACTTTGTAATATCCGCTTTTCTTGGGAAGAATCAATAAGGTGTGCCAATTATCACTATCCATCATTCCCCCCTTCGCATCGAAGCCGTCATCATGTCCCACTCCAACGCCGGGCTATATTCCGGTTCTGGCATAGGCGGGTCAGTCGGTTCGAACGGGTCAGCTTCGGGCAGCCATTCGACCCTGATGTCTGTCAGGCTGTCAAGGAACACCGTACCACCGTCGTCGGGTGATACACCTGCGCCCCAGAAGTAGCGACTGAATGGCCGGGTGCCGTCGATAGTGTGTACGTTTACGCGCCCTGGCATGTGGCTGATACTGTCCACCTGGACAATGCTGTTATGATATTTCGCTGTGATTTGTTTCATCTCAATCTCCTTTGTTATCGTTATATCCATTATACACAATTTGGGATGGATGTCAAGCACTTTCTTTACGAATATTATACCAACTTACAAAACGTGTAAGCAAAGGTATTGACATAATAGAATAGTTGTGCTAATATAGTAATTGGAGGTATCACCATGAACAAATTAGAACAAATAGTATCGAATTACAAGGCAAAGTACAAACGGGATAGTGAGATTGTGGCACTACGCAAGCAGGGGCTAACATACCAGGCGATAGGAGATAGGTACAGGCTTACCAGGCAGGCTGTTTTTATCATCTGCCAGAAGTTTGAAAGCGATGAACCGGTAAAAGAAAAGAAGAAAAAAAGGTTTGGATTTTTTTAGATGAACTACAGACGAAAACAAGGCATATGTAAAAAATGTAATAATGCTGGTGTTTTTGAGTTGGTTAGAAATATAACAAATTCTGGCACCTCTCAAGTTTATTGGATGTGTAGATTTTGCAAAGATAATGCTAATGGATCTGCAATTTATATCAAGCATGAAAAAATAAAAGCGGTAGGTATTGAAATTGATGATATAAAAGTAATCAATGATTATCGTAGTTTGGAAAATGCTTGTGTAGTTTGTGGAGAATTAGGGGCAGCGTTACATCATTTTGCACCAAGATATTTATTTGGTGATCGTGCAGATGATTGGCCTACCGGTTATCTTTGTAATTTTCACCACATGCAATGGCACGGGTTAGTCACTCCTGATATGTGTAAAAGGAAAAAGACATGATATACAAAATAGCGGTATCGAGTTTTAAGCTAGATAAGAAGATTCCCCATGGGTCTGATTTGTGGTCAAAGTTTAACGCGTCATTCGTAAACTTTGAGCTTGAGCAAAAAAATATCATGGCTGCCATCTACCTGGGTAGATCCATTACAACCCAACACAAGAATAATTGGAGAACATCCGAGAATTATATTTGTGGTCAACACATTGGACTGGATTTCGACACCGGCGATAAAAGCAGCTCACTTGAGCAATTATCAAGGGATAAGTTTATAGCCAAGTATGCGTCATTCCTGTACACAACCATAAGTCACAAACCAGAGGAACCGAGGTCACGGGTAATATTTTTATTAGATCAACCAATTATGCAGGCCAAGAATTATACAATGGCTGCCAGTGCTTTATTGTGGCTATTTGGTACCGCTGATAGACAATGTAAAGATGCTGTACGATTTTTCTATGGTTCCCAGGGGTGTGAGTTTTACAAGATCAATCAGGTGCTACCAGTTGATGTTATAAAGAAAATAATCCAGAATTATAAAGACAGTGGGGACAATGAGCGACGGTTGACGGTTAGAAAAAACTATCTGGCACCGGCTTCTCAAAAAGAGGTACAAGACGCCTTGCGGTTGATACCACCCTGGGGCATTGCATACGATGAATGGGTTCAAGTGCTAATGGGTATTCATTCAGAATTTGGCGACGCTGGTTATAATCTAGCTGAAAGTTGGGCGGACGGTAAGCAGGGCGAAGTGGAGCGAAAGTGGAAATCATTCCACGACAAAGGCAGCGAAGGCAGCGCGGTAACGATTGCGACGCTGTTTAGCATTGCCAAAAGATTTGGTTGGGTGAAATCACATGAATCTCTTGACATCCAATAAAAACGGAGTATAATATGAAATATAACAAACACAGTCCGCAAGCTGTAATATGATCCAAGTAGACCACTTTAGGGTGTGTCTGTGTAATGCTACACTTGGATAGCACTTGCGGACACGGGCACAACCCAAAGTGGTTTTTTTATAAAACACACGGAGAAACAATGGCAACCAACGGAAACGACATTCAAATAGAACAAGGCGAGTTTACCAGGGTTCATAATGCAATATTCGATGCACTATCCAAAGCAAGGCTATCTGGTGCAGAGTTTCGCTGTGTTTTATTTTTATTCAGAAAAACATATGGCTGGAATAAAAAGGAGGATATTATAAGTTTAAGCCAGTGGGCAGAGGGAACGGATAGTAAAAGGCAACATGTATTAAAACCATTGAAATCGTTGATTGAAAAAAAGATAATTTATAAGAGATTAGACAAAGGCCAAATACCAACTTACGGATTTAATAAATACATCGAACAATGGATTGGTATAGAATCCGATGCTGAAAGAGGGGATAGATTCAATAAAAATGAAGTGTTACCTACACAGGTTACTGTAACCAAAACAGGTAACAGCACTGTTACCAAAATAGGTAACAGAAGTGTTACACAAACAGGTAACAACAAAAGACAAGTTAAAGACATACTTAAAGACAAGGTTCCCGAACATAAAATTTATTTTGGTGAATTGGCTAGAATGTGTAAATTGGATATGAAACTAAAAGCAGGACAAATTGGTAAAACAGCAAAGATACTTATAAAAGCTGAATATACAATAGATGATTTGAAAGGGTTTGAATCTTGGTGGTATAAAAATGATTTTCGTGGTCAAAAGAATGAGCCTCCAACACTACAACAAATAGTGGATAAAATATATCAATATAAAAGTTCTTTAACAAAAAAGCCATATATTAGAGAACCAATAAACGTGGTATTGTCTAGTGGTGAAATATCGAAAGGGCAAACATGAATCCTGAAATTGTACAATATGAAGTTTTGGCTAAAGAATTATTACGACGGTGCATGGCAGAGGACGAACCGGAAGAATTGCGCCGCTGGTTATCTGAAATGCTGGCACGCATGGGAGCCGGCGAAGAAGATGCTATTTTGAAGTGGGCTGAATCGTTCGACCTTACTAACAAGATTATTGATGACTACGAAAAGATAGCCAACACACCGGAGAGTCTACGACGCGATTTATCATGGCCGTGGCAATCATGGAATAACATTATAGATCCACTTGAGGACGGTATGCTAGGATTGGTAACAGCTCCAGACGGTGCCGGAAAAACCATATATGCGGAGTCGATTGCAGAGCATTGGGCAGCACATAAAAACAGGGTTGTATTTGTCCACTACGAACTAAACCGAAAACTTATGATGCTACGCAGAACGTCACGACATACAGGGATTACACCCAGGGACATAAAAAGCGGTAAGTTGAATCCATTGCAGAAACAAAAGATCGACGAAGTGAAGCCGCGCTTACTGAAATGGGAAGGGTATATATCCTACCTCCACACCCCGGGCTGGACTATGGAGCGAACCATTACAGAACTACGGCGGCTAGTCAATGAGGATGAATGCGATGTAGTGGTATTGGATTACCTCGAAAAGGCGTCTGCTTCAAAGCGGCAATTACAAATGTTCGGCACCAATATCTACCAGCGTGAAGCGGACAACGTGGAGCAGATAAAGACGTTTGCGGAGATGACAGGCATTCCGGTATTGATGGTTGCACAAATGAGTAAAGAAGGCAAGCAGACATCATTTGAAAATGTTGATCGAACCAGTGTCAGGGGTGCCGGTGAAAAAAGCGACAAGTCAAACCTGGTGGTATTGTTACGACGTGACAGAATAGAAAACGGGTATTCAAATATTGTTGATGTTCTGGTGGATAAAAACACCATGGGTTCAACTGGTGTATTCAAACAGATTATGCAACCTGAATATTTTCGGGTTGGCGATTTAGAGAAAGAGGTATGAGATGACTTATTGGCAAGCACGGCAACAAGCCGAATTGGAATACAAGAAAGCTGTGCGCGAATGGAAGCAGACCGACACCCAACGCAACCGCG
>Ga0209417_1001348_pt1 | contig 45478 bp, 30 predicted proteins | sample RifGroF2_FD_184002 | JGI IMG/M metagenome (GOLD analysis project Ga0209417, IMG submission 184002) | Groundwater microbial communities from Rifle, Colorado, USA - Groundwater F2 (SPAdes) (version 2) | ecosystem: Environmental > Aquatic > Deep subsurface > Groundwater | place: Rifle, Colorado...
GCTAAAGCATAAAACAATGGTTGAAAGAAAAAAAGTTAATAGTAGAATGAGCGTAGTGGAGCCGAAAAAGCTCTCTTAGAAATGAACTTCTTTTGTGCCATTCTTGCTGACGACATACACTACCAGTTGCTCTTGCTACCAATATATTCTTAATACTTTCAACTTTAGTTAACAAATCGTCAGCGGTATTCATTTTAACAACCTAGCAGGACAGCCATCTATTTAATGGAATTACGAGGCAATCAATTTATGTCAATATATAAAGAAATTACGTTTCATCTGAACTTATAATTGGCAAATCGAGCCAGAAGGTGGCGCCCTGTCCCTCTGTGCTTTCGAGGCCGATTTTGCCTGATAAAAGTTTGGCAAGTTCTGTGCTTATTGCAAGGCCCAGCCCTGTGCCCTGTTGTGTTCTCGTAAGCGAACCGTCCGCCTGACGGAATTTTTCGAAAATTTTGTCCCTATCTTTTTCCGCTATTCCCGGGCCGGTATCGCTAATTGCAACTCGCACAATTTGATGTTCAGGCATCGAAGCTTTAATTTCAATTTTGCCTTCTTCAGGAGTAAATTTGATCGCGTTGCTGAGTAAGTTATATAGAATCTGCTGAACCTTGCCAGCATCGGTTTTAATCAAAGGAATAGTTTCATCAATAGTAAGACGAACTTTGAGTTTTTGTTTTTCAGTAAGCGGAGAGAAGAATGCAACTAACCCGCGACACAATTCGGGAATGCTGGTCTGTTCGATGTGCAATTCGATTTTGCCCGATTCCATTTTCGCCATTTCGAGCAGGTCATTTATCATACTCAGAAGATTTTTCCCGCTGTTTATAATATTCTCAGCATAGCGTTTGCTCTTTACGGAATCTTCAGCCGGTTTTTCCTTCAGGATTTCAGCAAAACCGAGTATCGCGTTCAAAGGTGTGCGAAACTCGTGCGACATATTCGCAAGAAACTCGCCTTTTAATTTATTCGCTCTATACAATTCAATATTACGCTCTGAAAGTTCGGTAATTTTTTCATCAAGCTGTTTATTGGCCTGCCGCAGTCTTTCCTGGCCCTGGACAAGGCCGTCAAGCATCGTGTTGAGTGCTTCTCCGAGCCGTTCGAATTCATCGTTGGTTTTGATACCGCAGCGCACGTCGAGATTGCCTTCAGAGACGTTTTTTACAATTGCGCGCAATTGACGAATCGGACTTAAAATGATACGCTGCACAATGACATAGAAAGCAACAACGGCGCCGGAACCGGCCAGAAGCACTGCCGCCAAAATTGCAATTCTATTCATAAGAGCTGTTTTGCTGATTTCTCTACCCGGCATCTTAACTACAAGCGCACCAACGGGTTCTGAAAGCTCAAAAGTCGGAGCCGAACCTTCGGCACTATGACACGACAAGCATCGCTTATTTGCCCGGACAATATTTATGTAAGTTGTTTCAAGATTGCCGTCAACTTTATCAATCCAGGTATATTCATTTTCGGATGATTGTTCTTTTAATAACCCTTCGATCCTGTCGGTTGTCTCTGCATCGATTAATTCTTTCCAGCTATCGCCCTCATTATTAAACCTAAACCAATGCACTCTACTGGTTTGCGATTGTTTTACTGCACCGCTTTCATCGAGCATTACAGGGCGTTTATCCGTGCTTTCAAGTTTAAAATGTCTCTCATACACAGTATTCATAATCGCTCTGCCTGCGTCTGTGAGGGATTTTTCTGAGAGTTTGCTCATCCATGAATATGGAATCAAAAGCGCAAGCGCCATAACGAGCAAAATGGCAATGCCAAAGAGGAGTCTGCACTTGGCGGCCAGTGACATCGGCCGAAGCTGAAAGTAACCCAAAATCGTTTTAATTTTTTTTCCGGTACTGCTCATCATCCATATTTCCCAAATACCGGTTAATAAAAATTGCGCAAGTTTTCTACATCTGATGCTTCTGAACACGCAGATTCAGTTCGTCAAGCTGAGCCTGTTCAACTGAACTTGGAGCATCAGTAAGCAAACACTGGCCTTTCTGCGTTTTCGGGAATGCAATAACATCCCTGATATTATCCGTTCCAGTCAGGAACATAACTAACCTGTCAAGGCCGAAAGCAATGCCGCCGTGAGGAGGCGCGCCGAATTTCAAGGCATCAAGGAAGAAACCAAACCTGTCTTTGGCCTGTTCTCTGGTAATTCTGAGCAAATCAAAGACTTTCGCCTGCATATCGGGCTGGTGAATACGAACGCTTCCGCCGCCGATTTCAGAGCCGTTGACTACTATATCGTACGCCTGAGACCTGATATTGCCGGGGTCGGTATCGAGCTTTGGAATATCTTCCGGAACCGGTGCTGTAAACGGATGGTGCAGAGAATCGAATCTTTTGTCCCCTTCGTTCCAGTCGAAAAGCGGAAAATCAATGACCCAAAGCAGTTCATAAGCCTTTTCGTCTATCAAACCCAAATCTTTGCCGACCTTTAACCGCAATGGGGCCAAGGCTTTATTGGCGGCAACCATTTTATCCGCGACAAAAAGCAACAAGTCATCTGGTTTTGCATCGAATTTCTGGATTATCGCCTGTTTCTGCTCATCAGTGAAAAATTTGGTTAAATTGCTTTGAAGGTCAATGCTGCCCTGCTCATTTTTAATGACTTTGAACCAGGCAAGACCTTTTGCGCCGAAATCTGTTACAACTTTTGTAAATGTTTTTTCGATATCGCTTCTCGAGAACTTAGCACCTCCGCCGACTGCACAAAGACCTTTAACGACTCCGCCTTTCTGGATTGTATCGGTGAAGACTTTGAACTGCGATTTGCCTGCGATATCGGAAATATCTTTCAATTTCATATCGAAACGTAAATCTGGTTTGTCGTTGCCGTAATCGTCCAACGCCTGCTGATATGTCATTCTGCGAAGAGGCAACTTGACATCTACGCCGAGGACTTGTTTCCAAATGGCCGCGACAAGCTGTTCGTGAATGTCCATGACGTCTTCCCTGTCGACGAAGCTCATCTCAACATCTATTTGAGTAAATTCGGCCTGTCTGTCCGCTCGGGGGTCTTCATCCCTGAAACAACGTACAATCTGGAAATATTTATCAACGCCGCTGACCATCAAAACCTGTTTGAAAAGCTGCGGAGACTGGGGCAGAGCATAAAAATTGCCTGCACATAATCTGCTGGGCACGAGAAAGTCTCTTGCGCCTTCGGGCGTGCTTTTGCCAAGGAACGGGGTTTCGATTTCCCAGAAACCCTTGCTGTCGAAAAAGTCGCGTGCGACTTTCGTAACTTTATGGCGAACCTTCAAACGATTCTGCATTACAGGGCGGCGAAGGTCTAAATAACGATATTTTAATCTTGTCTCTTCGCCGACTGATTCTGCATTTTGCAGTTCGAAAATGGGAGTTTCAGAGCTATTGAGGATTTCGAGCTTATCGATGTGAACTTCGATTTGGCCGGTTGCGAGTTTTGGATTTTCAAGTCCTTCACCTCGCGGGCCAACTGTACCGCTGGCGGCAATAACCCATTCGCAGCGAAGCTGACGAGCTAATTTGTGCATCTCGGGCTGGGACTGCGGATTGAAAACAAGCTGTGTCAATCCTTCACGGTCGCGCAGGTCAATAAAAACGAGATTGCCATGGTCGCGATATGAATCGACCCAACCGGCTAAATTGACCTTTTTGCCTGCATCTTCAATGCGTAACTGACCGCAATTATGTGTTCTTCTGAGCATAAAATCTTCCTGATACTTTCTCTAATGCTGGGAGCTAAATAAGATTACTTTTAAAAATAAAACCTGAGATTGCTTTGTCGTTCTCGTGCGGCAGAAGCCACACGAACTGGGCGCAATGACATTTTTTAAAAAATTCCATAATTATTGAATCTGCTCATCTATGGCCGCGGTGATATCGGATTTTTTGGCGAGACCTACCCATTTTTTTACGATTTCACCTTTATTGAAAAGGATCAGGGTCGGAATAGCACTAATTCCAAATTCAACGGCCGCTTCGTGATGCTCATCTGTATTTAGTTTGCAGATTTTTGCTTTGCCGGTGTATTCATTCGATAACTCTTCGATAACCGGAGCGAGCATTCTGCAGGGACCGCACCATGGAGCCCAAAAATCGACGAGCACAGGCATTTCGCCTCCGTGCACGGTACTATCAAAAATTTCATCTGTAAGTTCAATAATATTTCCTGCCATCTTACGTCCTTTCGAGTCGCGTAAATTCGGCTATATAAAACTTTTACGATTGACTTCCTAAATAATTCGCAGATATGCGGGCAGCCAATCGCGAAACCGTATAAAGCGAGAATTTTAGTGTGTTTATGGGGGAAAGTCAATTGAATTTGAAATAGCAGCAAAGGTTTCACAAAAACTGATGGTTAATCAATTAGGATACAGGTGGTCGGCAAGCGGTTGCGGTTCCTCCATCGCGAAAAGGCTATGGAGGACAAGTGCGAGGCTCGTTTCGGTTACGTATTTTTGGTAACGTTTAAATAAAGCGCAAGGAAATAGTTGCGCGGAAATTGCGATGGTCGAAAAAAATGCGCAAGGGAAAACTTGCGCGGAAATGCAATTTTGTGACCTAAAATGCTTCGAAAATGGAACGGAAAATGTTTAAAAAGTGTGAAAAACGCGAAAAAAGTTATCAAAAAAGCGAACACTTTTCATAGCTGTTCTGGGGCGAGAATTACTGATATTATAGCCGCTCAATGAAGGATTTAATTAACCGCGCATTAACACGAATACTACACGATGAAGAAAATGAAGATTCACGAAGACATTGCTTAAGGCAACACCGAGCTTAGGGAGAAGCAAGGAGATTTAATATTTAAAATTGCAGAATAAATCTGATTGTGAATGGTTTGGGGTGTGAGATGGAATTGTGATTCGCATTGGTATGCGAAGGTAACCCCCGGCAGAGCCGAGGGCTAATATTTGAATATTGTGAATTATTGTCTGCGATAAGCGAAAGTAAAGCCGAGGAAACACGCAAATGAAATACATGACGCGATTATCATGGCGGGACGATAAGAATGATAATTGTCGTAAATGAAACCAGCCAACGGAGCGGCAAAAAGAGCGGCCAGGCCATGAACCACTAAAACCAACGGGTAAACGATTCCGAAATTGTGATGGCCGAACTCTTCTGAAACCTGAGCAGGGATGTTCGCGAGCAATGCGCCATAACTCATGCCAACTGGGATGAGAAAAATAAGGAACACAATCGAACTTATGTTTCCCATAACAACAAATAATGCGGACACAGCCACTATAAGCAAAATGAATTTCAGGGTTGATGCCTTGAAACGGTCGTAAGCAACGCCGCCCATTATTCGGCCGACTGCATTTCCAATTGAAACGAGCCAAATGGCAAGAAGAGCGATAAAACTGTCGTAGCCGAAATAATACGCAATGGGTTTTAGATTGCCTATGAACATAAGGCCTGAAAAAGTGCCCAATCCTACTGTGATTGAGAGTATGAAGAATCTGGGTTTGCGAAAAATAGTTTTATAGGCAATGGTGGGAATCATATTTTGTTTTTGGTGCGATGCGGGATTGGCGATTTGCAACGCACATATAAAAATAATCATGCCCAAGGCGATAGCGAGGATTTTAAAAATTCTCATCACATCCCAACCATGACTGATGAGCGTTTGCGCGGCAAATGACAATATTATTGCGCCAAAACCGTAGCCGGCAATGACCATACCGCAGGCAAAACCTTTTTTCGATTCGAACCATCTCATACTTACGGCCAACATGCAGACGTAGCCGAAACCAATGGCAATTCCGTTTATTACGCCGCAGCCGAGCCAGAGAATGAGAAAATTCGAGCCGCTGAAACTTGCTGTAAAATAACCTGTGAACATCAAAGCGGAACAAATGAGCACCATCGGTCGAGGGCCGATTTTATTTTCGAGTATTCCAGTAAACAGCATTGATAATGTCAAACAGCAAACCGTAGTGCCGAAGACAATCTGGGTTCGGGCGGTGGTGTAGCCATAATTATTGACCAATTCAGGGACGAAAACGCTCCATGCGTAGATGCCGCCTAAACACAGGTTGACAATGCTCAAAGCTATTAGAATTTTATATTTTTTCATAATGGGATTATCAGTTACAGCAACTGTTTTTTGTCTGTGAGGACAATAACGATTATAATCCATACGTTGTCGCTGGACAACATATTTCATTATTCAAAATAGTATTTCGGTTTCTACGTGGTTTTAGAAAGCTGCCCCCTCTTAAGTTTAGCTTATCGAAGCGATAAAATCGAGCTACTCTTCAGACAATCAGGGGTTAAATTTAATTACAATTAAATTTAAGAAATGAGGCTATTTGGACGATGTTTTAGTATGATGAAAAACACCATTGGAATAAACAGATTAACGGGACTTGCACGACTTACAAGATTGGCACGGCAGGTAATATTTAACGGCCGGCAGGAAGCAAAAAAACTAAATTCAAAACATATCAATTCCGAACATCTCCTTCTTGCTTTAATAAAAGGCGAACGCGGAATTGCGGCGAATGTTCTTGTCAATTTGAGGATGAACTTTTCTGAAATTGAAAAGGAAGTTATTAAACTTATTAATAATCAATCCGAAGAGGCAAAAAAGGAAAATGATAATTTCCAAGCGAGGAAAATTGTTATGCAGGCTATCGAAGAATCGAAAAGCCTAAAACACAATTATGTAGGAACTGAAGACCTGCTTTTGGCGATGCTGTGCTTCAAAGAAGGAATCGCGGCGCAGGCACTTGCAAATCTTAATCTTGATTTTGATAATGTACGGCCGGAAACAGAACGAATCCTTGACGGGATGAAAACGTAATTTTAAATTTTTAATTTTGAATTTTTAATTAAGAAATACGTTCCTGTTCCGGCATTTCAAATCCAGTTTGATTTTCAACATCAATCGGCATTTCGGTTTCAACGATTTTAATCGGCGGGGTTTCTGTTTGCGATTCTGAAGGCGTTTCGATTTCCTGAATTGGAACTTCCGGCTGCATCGGCTGGTCGTCCTGCGGGGAAACATCGGACATCATTGCATTGTGAACTGCCTGTTCGGCAGGCTCATCAGTTAAAGAACGCAGGTAAATAGGCATGCCGGGCTTGGCCTGTTCGGCGGTAATTAATTTTTCACGGACAAGTTCGAGAACGCCGAGGAAGAGGCCGACCATAACGAGTTTGTTTTTTCGGCCTTCGAAAACTTTTGTGAAAGTCATGGGGCCTTCGTTCTGCAGGCGGTGAAGGATCTCAATCTGGTAAAGGTCAATCGGGGTATCGTCGGTGATGTGGCGGATATCCATTAGATTGCCGGTGGCCTTCATCATTGTGTCGAAGGCGCTGAGCAGGTCCCATGCTGTAATTGATTCGAGGTCGAGTTCAGGCTCGGTATTCGGCTGGAGGCTGGTGATGATATTGTCGCTGCGGGAGAATTTCTGCTGCTGGGTCTGTGCGGAAAGATTGAGCATATTCGCAGCGTCTTTGAATTTTTTGTATTCGAGGAGCTGGCGGATAAGCTCGCGGCGCGGGTCGGCGGCGTCTGCTTCGAGGGCATCGGCCTGGTCTTTTGGCAGGAGCATCGCCGATTTAATCTCCATCAGGGTCGCGGCCATTACGAGAAATTCGCCTGCCAGTTCGATATCGAAGAGCTTTAACATTTCGATATAACGAACATATTCTTCGGTAACTTTGGAAATGGGAATATCGTATATATCGACCTCTTCCTTGCGGACGAGGTATAAAAGCAAATCCAGCGGGCCGGAAAAGACATCAAGATTTATTCTGTAATTTGTCATATATACTTTCGGTTAACGTCCTACGTTGACGCGACTCGTTACGTAAGACGTAATAGGTAAATCGTTATTCGAGGCCGACGGCTTTACGGGCTTTTTTTAGAGTAACATCGGCAACGGCGGCGGCTTTTTGGGCGCCTTCCTTCAAAATCTTTTTTACATAATCCATATTTTGTTCAAGCTCCGCCCTTTTCTGGCGATACGGCCTGAAGTATTCAATTAATAATTCGACAAGTCTCTTTTTGGCTTCGCCATAGCCTGTTCCGCCCTGCCGGTATTTTTTGTCCCATTCGGCGAGTTCATCGGGCGAGGCGACGAGTTTCAATAATGCGAAAACGTTGCACTTGTCTGGGTCTTTGGGCGATTCAACCGGGGTCGAATCGGTAACGATACGCATAACTTTTTTCTTTACGGAATTTTCAGGTTCGAAAATTTCGATTGTGTTGTCGTAGCTTTTGCTCATTTTTCGGCCGTCAATGCCGGGGACTACCGCGACGGAATCGATGATATAATCTTTTGGCAGGACGAAAGTTTCGCCATAAGTGTTATTAAAATAGCCTGCGATGTCGCGGGTTACTTCGATGTGCTGTTTCTGGTCGGCGCCAACGGGGACGAGATTGCTGTCGAAAATGAGAATATCGGCGGCCTGGAGAACGGGGTATGCGAAAAGGCCGTGGTTTGCGGAGATTCCCTGTGCGACTTTGTCTTTGAAGCTGACGCATCTTTGGAGAAGGCCCATTGGGGTAATGCAGGAGAGTATCCAGCAGAGTTCTGTTACCTGGGGGACGTCGGACTGGCACCAGAAAACGGTTTTGTCGGTGTCGAGGCCGAGCGCGAGATAGTCCATTGCGACTGCGTACCGATTTTCACGGAGAGAATCGGGATTTGGGCCGCTGGTGAGCGCGTGGTAATCGGCGATAAAATAAAAGCCATCGTTTTGGGCCTGTAACTGCAAGTGCTGCCGCATCGCTCCGAAATAATTGCCGATGTGCAACCTTCCGGAAGGCTGAATGCCTGATAAAACTCTCAAAAAAGCCTCCTTAGTAAAACGCAAAGGGTTATAAATTAAAGACATAAGACTACCAATTGCGTCTTGTAATGTCAAGAAATTTAGTTGATTTAAGGGGATTAATCCTTATAAATGATTGTGCCTGCCATGTTTGGGGGTGTCAAATTGAAAGGTGGAAGAATGGAAAACAGATTAACCGCACGAAACAGCATCGTAATAATTCTTGCAGCCGGAAAAGGTACACGGATGGGCAGGTCTGATCTTGCGAAGGTGTGTTTTGAGATCGATGGTCAGCCGGCAATAAACAGGACTGTGAATACCTTTAAAAAGCTGGGGTTTGAGAATTTCATGCTCGTTGTGGGAAGTCGGGCCGAAGATGTGATGGCGGCAGTTGCGAAAGAGTCGCCTGAGGCAATATATATTTATCAGGAACCGCAGCTTGGGACGGGACATGCGGCGAAACTTGCGGCTGAGGCGTTGCAGAAAGCAAATTTTGGCGGGAATATTATTGTTACACTCGGGGATAAATATATCGAAACTGAGGCAATCAAACTGCTGATTGACGGGTTTGTAAAGCAGCAGGCGGATCTGGCGCTTTTTACGATCCCGAAAAACAAATCGGGGGATTCATCGGGGCGCGTATTTTGTGATGATTCGGGGCAGATAATTGATATTATTGAAAAGCCGGATATCGCATGTCAGGCGATTGGGGATGAATTGAAGGCGAAACTTGCGCAGGGAAGTTCCATCGAATCGAAAACAGTCCGAGAAATCATAAACAAAAATCTGCCATCGGAAAAAAAACAACAGCTTGTCGCGGGTGAACTGCTGAATCTCCTGAACGAGGGCAAAAAAATTGAAAAAGATGTGCTGCGAAAAATTCTGGAAATGAAAAAATTCAATCTTGAAATCGCGGGCAAAAAATACACAGCAAAACAAGCTGAACAAAAGAGCAAAGGAGTAAATCCCAGTTTGTATATGTTCCGGCCTGCGGCGTTTTATAAAGGCACAGCGCTGATTGATAACAATAACGCTCAGTGTGAATTTTATCTTACTGATATTGTAAAGCATTTATCTCGACTGCAAAAAGAAAATGGAACGCCGCTGAGGATTCGTGCCATTGCATCGCAAAATGCAAATTTGATACAGGGATTTAATTCGCCTGATGAACTGCTTAGTATCGGTGATTATGTCAGAAGGAAAAATCTCAGGGAGGACAAGACTCATTTGGAGGTAAGTCAGCCGAAGCTGAAAAAGGCGCAATACTGCACGGTTAAACAGTGGCTTTGCAAACTGGAATCGAATAACGGCCCTCTTAAACAGTGGCTAAATACAATTTACGGGCGGCATGAAAATCTGCATAAAGAAAAAATTAAGAACCTTAAAAATGTTTTGAAATGTTACGGTAAAAATTTCGGGCTGGATGATAAAGTATGTATCGTAAGAGCGCCGGGCAGAATAAATCTGATGGGCAGACATGTCGATCATCGGGGCGGGTTTAATAATTTTCTGGCAATCGATAAGGAGACTATCGCGGTTGCAGGTTTGCGGAATGATAATAATGTCGTGGCGGTAAATGTCGAGCCGAAGAAATTCGAGCGGGTGAATTTTAATATTTCGGAACTTATCGGAAGATTCGCGTGGAGCGACTGGATAAATTTTGTCAACAGCGACTGGGTAAGGCAGATGCTGTACACAACAGCGGGTAACTGGGGTAATTACATTAAAGCGGCGATATTAAGGCTACAGCACCGTTTTACGGATGTCAAAGTTTCGGGATTGAATATGGCATTTTGCGGCGATGTTCCAATCGCGGCAGGATTATCGAGCAGCTCGACAATAGTCGTGGCATCATTGCAGGCGGCGATAGCGCTGAATAATTTTGATTTGACGAGCAGGCAGTTTATAGACCTTTGCGGCGAAGGCGAATGGTTTGTCGGTTCAAGGGGCGGTGCGGGCGATCATGCAGCGATCCACTGGGGGCAGAGAGGGAAAGTTGCGCACGTCGGCAATTTGCCGATGACGGTAGGTAAAATTATCGATGCACCGGCTGACTATCAGTTGATCATCGCAAACAGTCATGTAAAAGCGGCGAAAAGCGAGGGAGCAAGACATATATTTAACGCGAAAGTTGCTTGTTACAATTTAGGCTTGGCCCTGCTTAAACAGCGCTGTCCGCAAATAGCAGAACGTGCTGAGTATCTTCGTGATGTGAATCCTGAAAATCTTGGCTGCTCGACAAGCGATATTTACAGATACCTGCTGAAAATACCGCAAACTCTTACAAGGGATGAGTTGAAAAACCTTTTGGGGGCAAAACACAAAGAATTGGTAGAAACGAATTTCGCATCGCATAAAGATCCTGGGAATTATAATATCAGAGGCGTTCTGCTGTACGGCATCGCTGAAATGGCCAGGAGTAAGATATGTATCGACTACCTTGAACAGGGAAAAATTGATTTATTCGGCAAGCTGATGAATATCAGCCATGACGGAGACAGAGTCAGCGCGGCAGGAGTTGATGGAAAATATTATCAACTCAAAAGCACCACGACCGACGAATATCTGAACAGACAAATTGCAAATCTTATAAGTGAAGACCCTGAAAAAGTACTCAGGGCACAGCTTTATCAGCAAAGCGGTGAATACGGATGCAGCACTGCAGAAATCGACAGGATGGCAGATATCGCATGCAGCGTTAAAGGCGTTGCGGGAGCTCAAATCGCTGGAGCAGGCCTTGGAGGCTGTATAATGATTCTTGTGAAAAAAGAATGCGCAGCAGAAGTCAGCAATGCGTTAATCAAGAATTACTATAAGCCTGGAGGTTTGAAACCGGCGATACTGCCGTGCATCACGACAGAAGGCGCGGGACTTGCAGAATTCTGAAAATTTTTCGCTTTAAAATTTTATCAGACCGGATAATATTGTAACTATGAGCGAAAAACTAAGATTAGTAGATATTGTGAACGTTGATCCTGCGTTCGAAGGTGAGCAAGGCGATATGCTTGAAAAGACGAAAGAAATCGATATACCTGAAATTATCGGCGTTTTGCCGATTCGAAACGCGGTAGTGTTCCCGGGGACTGTAACGCCGCTGGCGGTTGGGCGGCAGAAAAGTCAAAAGCTGCTTGAAGATTCCAAGGCGGCGGATTCGATAATCGGATTGATAACCCAAAAAAGTCCGACGATAGAAAATCCAACGATTGACGACCTGTACGAAATCGGCACGGCATCATCAATTTTGAAGGTAGTGAAAATTCCACAAGGCACGGTGAACGTCATTGTTCACGGACTGATACGATTTAAAATAGTGGAAGTTGTCGCGGTAGAGCCTTATTTGAAGGTCAAGATAAAACCGCTTGCGAGCAAAACGAAAGTTACGAAAAAATTGCAGGCGCTGATTGTGAGCGTTCGCGATTCGGCGAATAAAGTTATACATCTTAGTCCGAATGTTCCTGAAGAGGCATCGATACTTTTGGAAAATATCGAAACTCCATCGGCACTTTCGGATTTTCTGGCATCGAATCTCAATATTAATGTCACGGAAAAACAGCAGCTCCTCGAGGAACTCGATGCACAAAAAAGACTGGAAACGATTTCTGTTGCGCTTGCAAATCAGCTTGAAGTTCTGGAATTGAGTCACAAAATACAGGGGCAAGTCAAACAATCGGTTGAGAAAAGTCAGCGCGAGTATTTTCTGAATGAACAGCTAAAGGCGATTCAGACAGAACTCGGGCAGGATGATAAAAGAACCGAAGAGATAAAAGAATTAAAAGAGAAAATCCTAAAAGCGAAAATGCCGAAAAAAGTCGAAGAGGAAACGTTCAAGGAATTCGACCGCTTATCGAAACTTTCGCCGATGTCGCCGGATTACGGAGTGATACGAACATATCTTGATTGGATATGCGAACTGCCGTGGAATGTCAGCACGGTCGATTTGCTTGATATACGAAAGGCGCAGAAAGTACTTGAAAATGACCACTACGGACTTGAAAAAGTCAAGAAACGTGTGCTGGAATTTCTGGCGGTGCGGAAACTTAACCCGGGCGGGAAAAGCCCGATTCTCTGCTTTGTAGGGCCTCCGGGGGTGGGAAAGACAAGCCTCGGCAAATCGATTGCACGGGCGATGGATAGAAAATTTGTGCGCATATCGCTGGGCGGAATCAGAGATGAAGCGGACATAAGGGGACATCGAAGAACATATATCGGTGCGCTGCCGGGAAGAATTTTGCAGGAACTGCGAAAATGCGGGAGCAAAAATCCTGTGTTTATGCTGGATGAGATGGATAAAATCGGAATAGATTTCAGGGGCGACCCATCGAGTGCGCTTCTTGAAGTGCTCGACCCGGAACAGAATTATACGTTTACAGACCATTATCTCGACCAGCCGTTCGACCTTTCGAGCGTGATGTTTATCGGCACAGCTAATTATACCGAGCCGATTCCCCCTGCCCTTATGGACAGGATGGAATTGATTGAACTGCCGGGTTATACCGAAACTGAAAAATTGAACATCGCAAAAAAATATTTGATTCCGCGGCAGCTTCAGGAAAACGGACTTACCAAAGAGCAATTGAAAATTGAAGATGAAGCGCTAAGCGAAATGATTCGCAAATATACTGCGGAAGCGGGCGTTAGAAATCTTGAGCGGTCTATCGCGTCAGTCTGTCGTGCTGTTGCGACAGATATCGCAAAAGCGAGCAAGAAGTCGGCGGTAATCGCTAAAAAAGATTTGGCGAAAATACTGGGTCCGATTAAGCACGAATCAGAAGTGGCGATGCGAACGGCAGTTCCGGGCGTTGCGACGGGATTGGCTTATACGCCGTTTGGCGGCGAAATACTTTTTGTGGAAACGGCGTCGATGCCGGGCAAAGGCGAACTGATTCTCACCGGCCAGATTGGCGATGTGATGAAGGAAAGCGCACAGGCGGCGTTTTCCATCGCAAAGGGAAACAGCAAAAAACTCGGCGTCAATCCAGCCGTATTCTCAAAACAGGATTTCCATATTCACGTACCGGCAGGCGCGGTTCCGAAAGACGGACCGAGCGCGGGTGTGGCGATGTTCACTTCGATAGTGTCGCTATTGACGAACAAATCAGTCCGCGCAGATGTCGCTATGACCGGCGAAATTACATTAAAGGGACATGTACTGCCAATCGGCGGATTGAAGGAAAAAATTCTTGCGGCAAAACAAGGCGGCATTAAAACTGTTATACTGCCGTTTAGAAATAAAAAAGATATGGTTGAAGTTCCGGCGGAAGCAAAAAAGGGAATGAAATTTCTGTTCGTTAAAAAAGCGGATGACGTTCTTAAACAAGCTCTGCAAAAAGAAAATCGGGCAAAGAAAGATTTATAATAAAATCTTCATTATAGAATTTTACAAAACACACTGTGGCAATTCTGCACTTTTATTACCGATAAAGGCGAAGTACTTAATCGAATATAGTCTAATTTTGGGGTCTGCCCGCTGAAACTCATCCGGACTTCAATCATAATTTATTGAAAAATCATCCTTTTCAAGTATTGCAGTTTGTGAAAGCGAAGCTTAACATACGAATATGAAAATAAAAGTCAAAACCATCTATAAACCCAATACCCTGTCGAAAAAGCTATATCCATTATTTATTGCAAAAGTGCCGGCCGGATTTCCTTCACCAGCGGCAGATTATGAGGAAAACAAACTTGATTTAAATAAATATTTAATCCACAACTCAGCAGCTACATATTTTGTCAGGGTAAGCGGCGATTCGATGATAGATGCAGGCATACATCAAGATGATTTGCTTATTGTTGACAGGAGTATTGAACCTAAAGATAAAAACATAGTTATAGCCGCCGTGAATGGAGAATTAACGGTAAAGCGAATCAGAATGAAAAAAGGAAAAATCGCCCTGGAACCTGAAAATAAAGATTATTTCATTCAGGAAATAAATGAAGATATGCACCTTGAGATCTGGGGCGTTGTGACTAACGTAATTCATAAGCTATGAACCGCATTTTCGCACTTGCCGATTGCAATAATTTTTATGTTTCCTGTGAACGAGTATTTAATCCTCGGCTGGAAAAAAAGCCTGTAGTGGTTTTATCCAATAATGACGGGATTGTAGTATCGCGTTCAAATGAGGTCAAATCTCTTGGCATAAAAATGGGAGTACCGATTTTTGAAATAGAAGATTTAATAAAAAAACATAACATTCAGGTCCTTTCGTCGAATTACACTCTTTACGCAGATATGTCTAACCGAATAATGGAAACGCTTTCGATGTTTACACCTGATATAGAAGTATATTCGATCGATGAAGCTTTTTTGGATTTGGCCGGTTTCAAAAAATCGCTAACTGAATATGGACAAGAAGTCCGCAAGACAGTTAAACAATGGACTGGTGTGCCGGTATCTATAGGAATTGGCAAAACCAAAACCTTAGCAAAAATAGCCAACTACATCGCAAAACGTTCTGAAAAGGCCAACGGTGTGCTTGATTTGACCGATTCGCCTTATATGGATAAAGCTTTGGCGCAAGTTCCTGTAGAAAAAATATGGGGAATAGGCAGGCGAACAGCGGCAAAACTGAATAAAATGCAAATTACAACAGCGTTTGATTTAAGCAAAATTGATGCCGAAAAAATCCGAGATAAATTCGGGATTGTTTTTGCAAGAGTAGTATGCGAATTGCAGGGAATTTGCTGTTACGATCTTGAACAAAATCCGCCTGCTAAAAAGTCAATATCGGTATCACGAATGTTCGGTGAGCCAATCGAATCAAAAGAAAAATTAATTGAAGCGGCCGCAAGTTATACATCTCGGGCAGGAGAGAAATTGAGGGAAGGAGGTTTGTCGACCGGTCTTTTAACAGTGTATGTCGCAACCAGTCAGTTTAAACAAGATACATATTTTAATTCTCATACTGTAAAATTTGAAGTTTACACAAACGATACAACCGAGCTTATAAGAGCTGCCGTCGGATCTATAGAAAAGCTGTATCGTCAAAACTGCCAATTCAAACGATGCGGAATTATATTAAATGAGCTTGCGGCACAACAGCAAATTCAGAACAGCTTGTTTGATACAGCCGATCGGCAGAAAAGCAAACGCCTGATGGAAACGATCGATAAAATCAATAACAAAACAGGTATGCCTCTCCGGTGGGCAGTTGAAGGAATTACTCAACCGTGGCAGGTTAAATTCAAAAAACTTTCGAAACGTTACACTACCTGCTGGAGGGAGTTGCCTGAGGTTGCATAAGATTTTAATAGTAATTTTCACCAGATTGGAATATTCGAGAATATCGCAGAAAGATAAAAATCGGGGCGACAGGACTCGAACCTGCGACTTTCAGACCCCCAGTCTGACGCGCTAGCCAAACTGCGCTACGCCCCGTAAAAGAACCATTGTAGCCATTGCGGCGTTAAAATCAATCTTTTTTCAAATGAAAAAAATGGATAAAAAAAAGGGCGAACTTATTAAGGTTCGCCCTTACAGAATCTTTATGAAGACTTTCTAATTAGTCGACGGCTGTTCAGCAGCAGCGGCTAAATGGTTAGCATTGGAATCCTGGTAATCATCATAAGATTCGAGCATCTCGTGATAATAACCGCCCTTTAGAACTCTTACGCCGATAAGGATTGCACCGAGAATATTTGTATTTACCTCTTTAAGCTCGCGGATGATACGCTGTGCGGTGCCGCGTCTTGTAATAGCGGTATTGAACACAACAACTGTACCATCGACCTGCGAGGCAAGTGCTTTAGCGTCACTAACGAGCATCGGAGGGCCGTCTATGATAACATTGTCGTAATGTGCTTTCGCGTATGCGAGAAGGTCCCGCATTTGCTGACCTGAGAGCATTTCGGCCGGGTTTCTCGGCAGAAGACCGCTATCAATAACGTCGGTATCGGCCATGCTTGTCGTTCTGATAATTTCCTGGATAGTTCGTTTACCTATCAGGTATCCGCTCAAGCCTTCATCATTTTTTTGGGGAGCCTTGGCATCGCCGTTTGAAGCAAAAATCTTGTTAAGGCAAGGCCTGCGGAAATTGGCATCAATCAAAAGGATTTTTTTGCCTTCAGCAGCGAAAGCGGCCGCGACATTGGCAACTGTTGTTGTTCTGCCTTCGCCGGCATTACCGCTTGTAACCAAAATGACCCGCTGGGCATTGGCATCGGCAGTCAACTTGAGATTAGTTCTGAATTGCCTGTAACATTCGCTCATAATTGAGAACGGCTGCTGGCGAACAATCTTCCACATATCTGCTTTTCGTGTATTCGAATCGACATTTTTATGCAGAACCATACCGAGCAACGGCGTGGAAACATATTTCATCACGTCTTTAGGCGTACGGAGAAGGTCATTAAGGAATTCGATTAAAAATGCGAGTCCAAGACCAATCATTAACCCAAGAAATGTGCCTGCCGGGCCATAAACAAAAATAATCGGCGAACTCATCCTCAATGGAGGCGGAGCAAGACCAACAGACTTTACCTTTGCGGTTTCTACATCCTGTTTTAAGAGATTGTATTTGCTAATCTGTTCCTGAGTTGCAAATAATTTTGTTTTTGTTTCTTCTCTATCAGCTACATACCTGTCATATTCGGCCCTTGCGTTGTCAAGTTCTCGCTGTTCATTTTCTGTCTGTGCTCTCAACTCTTCGAGTTTGGCAAGACGATTAGTAAGAACAGAAAACCTGTCTCTTGACATAGTAATGTCAGAACCGCGAATCTGCATCGCTTTTGCATTTACCCTTGCATCTTTTTCAGCAATGGTCTGACGAAGCACCTCACGTATTTGCTGAACTTCCCTGTGATTTTCACCAAGATTGGTCATCTTCCTGGCAAGCTCAGCTTCATAAGTGGTAATTCTCTGCATAAGATTTATGACAACAGCATCGTTTTCAGTTGTACGCTGAATATAATCATCATTGATATTTCTTTCTTCAGAAGTTCCAACACTTGTACGAATTTCTTCAATATCCGCTTCAAGTGTAATCTTCTCAACTTCAAGATTTCCAAGTTTTTGTGTAATGGTATGACGGAAATTGTCATCGGTTCCGGTTTCAAGCTGTGTAATTCCTGTTGAACGTCTGATATCAGCAAGAGAATTATTTAAACTTTGCAGTTTGCCCCTAAGGGAATTTTCCTGTGCTGTAAGCTCACCTAATTTTGCGCTGACGTCCGCTTCAACATTGGTTTGCTGACTTTTAACAAATAAATCCACCATCTGGTTGACGATAAGTGCGGATTCCTCTTTATCTCCGCAGGTCATACTGAGCATAATAAAGTTGCTGTTCCTGTCTGCGACCGCAACTAAATCATCATTCAGGTCATCCATAATCTTTAAAGCATCGTTATCATATTTCTTAAACCATTTAGTTTCACGTATTGTTTCCCTGCGAATCAGTTCCTGAAGCATGCTCTGCTGCTTAATAAGAGTCGCTTTAGAAAACCTGAATTCGTAAGATATGTCCTTATTAGCAAGAGGGCTGCCAATTACTGTAGGGTCACTCTGCCCCGGAGATAAAACTTCGATATAGGTTCTGGCAGTATACTTTGGCGCAATTTTGCAAAGTACAAACCACAAGCCTGTTCCTATCGCACCCCCAAAAAAAGTAAAGACAAATATAAGTAAAATATGTCTCCGGAAGATATCCATTATCTCCTTCGGAGTTAAAACGCCCTGCTGTACCGGAATCATTCTCTGCAGCATACGGTTTGGTGAACCCTGGCCTGGTAATATTTGTTTGTTATCGTTCATATTTTTTATCTATTCAAATTTAAGTCCCATAACAGATATTTGTTTTATTTGGAGTTAAGCCTTTCAATAGCTGCTGTTATTCTATTCTTTACTTCCGGAGGAGCATTGTTACCGCTGAATTCCAAAGCTCTTTTATAAGCTTCGAGAGCCTTGTCGTTCTGTCCCAGCTTTTCTTTAATCATAGCCATGTGTTCGTATACCTCTATAGGCGCATTCATTTTGTTTTGTTCATATTGCTGTACAGACCTGTTTATCAATTCGTCCGCTTCCTTCGTTTTATCGTTTTTAAAGAGCACATAAGCATAGGTATCCAATATACTGGCATTATTAGGCGCTCCATCATAAGCTTTTTTGCCATATCCCATTGCTTTTGCAACATCCAATCCATTGTCAGCCAGCAAATATGCAAGGTTATTCATTACCTCAATATTATTCGGCTGTTTATTAAGTATACTTTCATACTCTCCTATAGCGAGTTTAAGATATTCTTTATCAGCCATTTTCTCAAACATTTTGAGAAGCAATTTGGTTTTATTCATTCGGCAGGTGAAATTTTTCTGTTCATCGTCTGCAGAAACAGTAATGCTCTTATCAATATACTCAAGCGCTTTATTATACTGCTCTTTAATATTGTGAAGGTTAAACAACGCAAGATTTACGGCAAGCGAATCAGGCTGAGTCTGGATTTTTTCGTTGCACCACTTGATAGTTTCATCATAACCAACGACATTATTCATCAAACCAAGTATTCCGATGAGATAAGTTTCATTAGTGCCTGCTTTTTCAAGCGCTCTTTTAAAATATTCAACAGCGGCTTCCTTTTCGCCTACATCAGCTTTCGCCTCTGCCATTCTTTCATAAGCTATCGGCGCAAGAGCGCTATCCAAATATTTCGTAGCTTCAGCCTGAAGCTGTTCGTATTTTTTAGTTACAAGCAAAGTTCTCAGTTTACCGTCAAACGCTTCTGCATCGGGCTGCTCATTATTAGCTTTTAAGCTATTTTGAAAAGCAGCATCAAACAGTTTGTATGCTGTTTCATATTCTTTTGTACGCAGTGCGAAATTACCCGCATGATTGTACCAATAAACGTTATCCGGGAATTTCGCAATCGTCTCACTATAAAATTTTGCGACACGGTCGGTATTACCTGTCATAAAGAACAATTCTTCCAGCATATCTCTGGCCACAGATGAACCTTGCTCATCGGCTGCAATTTTGAGTTCGGAAATAGCCTGTTCAACTGCGTTTGTTCTGGCATAAGCACGCGCCAAATCGATCCTGACTTCAGCGTTGTCCGATAAGGCCTTGCTCTTTTGGAAATCATTAATAGCGTTGTTAAAATTATTCATTGCGGTATTAATCTGCCCGCGGAGCCGCCATGCACGCGCATTTGCGGCATCAAGTTCGAGATTTCTATTTGCCAGAGTCAACGATTCTTCAAGTTTACCCTGCTTAGCGGCAAGCCAGGCTTTAAGAAAAGCCAGTTTCGGGTCATCTGGATTCTGTTCACTAAGGCTGTCGAGTTTGACCTTGGCTTCATCAGACAATCCGATTTCGAGTGTAGATTCGATTTGAACAATCTGGTTTTCAAGAGACTTGTCGAGTTTTACAAGTTCCGATGAGTATTTCAATATATTTGCCTGGTCGTTTCTGTTCCTGGCAATGAAAAGCATACCTTTAACATTATTAGCATCTTTGGGATTTGCGTCATATAATTTCGAAAGAATCTTTTGAGCATCTTCGATTTTCCCTATACGGGCATAATATCGCCATAACAAATCGTTTTGCGTACTCAAAAGTTTCTGACCATCTTCAGGCCGACCTACAACCCTGAAATATTCAGCGTAACCATTAAGCACTCTCTGATCATTGGGATTGATTGCATAAGCATCTTTATAAGCATCCTCTGCAATAGCATAATAAGTATTTTTCTGCTTTGCCGAACTCTTATTGGCAACATCCATTGCAAGTGAAGCCAGCCATAAAGAATTTTCAATCGTAGGCTGCATCTTCTGAATTTGCTGGGATACCGCAATTGCCCTGTCTGGTTCAGTTGTACTTATGTATTTAGCGTAAAAGTTTTGCAGATCCACATCTCTGGGGTTTGCACGAATGGCGGTTTCCAAAGCACTTCGAGTTTCATTTGTCTGGTCAATACTAGCGGCATTTCCTAATTTCAGGTTCCTGTTATAAAGAACAAACGCCAGATTCCTCGGAATAATACTGTCATAAGGATTAAGTTCATAAGCTTTTTTCGCATCTGCTATCGAATCAGCTTCCTTATTAAGGGCTGTGTAACACTGGCTTCGCAGAAGATATGCCTCGGAAAAAATCGGTCTTTTCTCAAGACAAGTGTTAACCCTGGTTACCGCTGACTGATAATCTTTTTTCGCATAAGCGATTTTTGCATTGAAAAATTCGCCTTCGCACAAATCGGTATTGTATTTTCTCGCTGTTTGGGCAAGTTTCTCTGCATATTTATAGTCCTCCTCGGCAAGCAGGATATTAAACAGATTTGCCAGTGCCGAAGAATTATCAGGGGAAATATCCAAGACTTTTTGATAATGTATAATGGCCTGATCTTTTTCACCCTTTGTATGGTAAAACTGGCCAACCAAAAATTCTCTTTGGATCGGTTCTTTGATATCTTCCAATGCCCTGAGCATAATTGCCTCACTCCGCTCGGGCGGAACATTAACAGGTGACGGTTCTGCCAGGAAAAGTTTGTACATTCTTGCGTTTACACTGTTTGGATGAGAAACATAATAATTATCAATAAATGCGCCGGCTTTTTTATATTCTTCTTCGGAAAAGTACCTTTTGCATATATCTGTAAATTCAGCTTCTGTGAGCTGTTTGATGCCGATAGACGCAAGTTTATCTCTGATTGCGATGCTTTTGATTTTAGTCTCTTCGAGTTTGGCTTTGAGCTGCTCAACCTGTACATTCTGCGTTCCGTCTGCGGGCTGATTTTGGGTAATGTCCCAGACAGTTTTGCTGATAATCGCATTCAAATGCAGATTCTTGAGTCTTAAAATATTGGGGTCATCGTCCGAAAGACCGGCAAGTTTTTCCTCAGTCTGTTCGTACATGTTCGAGCCGATATAAGCGCTGATTCGAAGCTGCCGGCTGGCATCGGTTTCGCCGTAATACTGTTCATAACTTTCAATTAAATCTATCGCATGCTTCCAATCGCGCATTCTCATAAGCGATGATGCAAAATCCAAAAGCATCTGAGGCTTGCTTTCATACATCCTGTTTTTATACGCGGTTAAATAAAACATTCCAACCGCTCCGCTCTCCGGGCTGTCGCTGAAAGCTTTCGCGAGTTCGTAGGCGAGAATAGCGATTTGTGGGTCGCTCTGATTTTGACTGGATACTGTAAGTTTTTGATATGCATCATACATTAGCTTGACAGCATCGGCTTTTTGTCCGTCGGCAAGCAGAATTCTTCCCTGCCACATTATAGAATAAGGATTATCGGCACTGCCCAGAATTTGATTTATCTGGTGAACTTCTTGTTTAGCAAATTCCAGCCACTTTGCTTTTTGTGTCTTTTCGTTCTCTTCGGCTGTTTCATCAAGATAACAATTTGCAAGAAAAGTATGCAATGAATACCTGTTTATCATACTGACTCGCGCTTTAGGTCCCGGCACATCGAGACTGTCAGGAAAAGTCAATGCCTGCGTCGCAATGTCAACAGCTTTCTTAAAATCTGCCGGATTGCTGCTTACTAAAGATTTTCTGTAGTACAATGTTGATGCCGTCAACGAGTAATTTACATTTTGTTTATCAAGTTCAATAGCTTTTTCAATTGCAGCAATTGCTTTTTCAGAATCCTTGGGATTTTTCAAATACAACTGGGTCAGCGCATAATAAACCAGGTGACTTTCCGGAAACTTTTGGGTGAGCTTAACAATTTCGGATTCGACCTTTTTGATTTTATCTATCTCATTTTTCGATTCGGCAAGCTGACTGCTGTAAAGGTTAATATAAGCCTTTGGTTCAGATGGATTTTGCTCAATGCCTTTAAGCAGAATCTTGTCCGCTTCCTGACGGGAATTTTCATTTGCGTTTAAAATACCTTTGGCGGCAAGTATTTCGCCTTTTAACACCAGCGCATCTGCAAGGTATTGATAGGTATCTACATTATTTGGTTCGGACTGAATAACTTTTTGAAGAATTTCAATTGTTTCATTGACGCTTTTTTCCTTATCGGTCATTTGGCCGCGTCTGACCAGTTCGAGCATCGCCTGTCCTTTTATGCGATGCATACGAGGTGAAGTGTCAAGTTCCTTTTCGATAATATCAGATACATTGGACTCGACATCTTTCCATACTGTCCAGTTGCCTGATGCCGCGATTTGGTAGCTGTAATCAAGCAAAGCCTGTCGTGCCTTTAGGTTTTTCGTATCGAAGTTGATTATATTATTCCAGCAGCCCGCAGCTTTTCGCCAATCATTCATATCCATGTACATATCCACAAGCTTGAATAGAATCTCTATTTTCAGCTCGGTATTTTTCTTTGCATAGGCAAACGCACTGCCGTATGCTTTTTCTGCGGCTTTGTAATCTGGTTCATCAAGAGCGAGCGCAATTTCTGCATCTTTTATAAATTGGTGCGGGTCTCTGTTCAATTTTAAAACTACTGCAATTGCACCCAAAACAAATATTACAAGAACAACGGAACCTATAATTGCAATTTTTTTGTTTACTCTTTTAGCCATTTCTTACAATCCTTTTATTCAACAATTTAATTTTTTTATTAATTTTCATTTCCAATCAGGCCAGTGATTTTTTTCCAACACCGGCAACAGAACTTTCAATAATTTCTCCGCTGCCTCAGCGGACTGTTTTTTGTCAGGATTCAGTCCCCTTGCATTGAAAAATTTCAATTCTACTTTAGAAAAATATGAATGCTCGCTGGTCAAATCTCCCAGTGCCACTCTAACTCCTGTTCGATTTCCTTTATATACACCGTTAACCTTAAAGAAATACATAACCACAAATTCTGACGATGCCTGCCATATTTCACTGGATTTACGCGTAAACGTCAGTGCCGTAGCAGAAATTTCCTTTGGAATTTGCGGTATATTTATATCACCGATTTCGATATTTACAATCGAACTGTTTTCAACCTGATTGCCTCCGCCGGTATAACACGCCTCCGGCACATGCGGCACCTGGTCGGGATTTCCGGTATAATACGTTACAAAAAATGAACAATGTTTTACAGGACTCATCTCGTCAACCGATGTATCTTCCAACATCCATTGCAGATAGTCTTCGGTTCCGAGAGATTCGAGAACATCCTGATTGTCTATTTTCGATTTATTCAATACCTTATATGGTGCAATAAGCCCTTCGTCCAGGTCATCAAAAGAATTCTTCAAAGGTAAAGGTTTTTTTATCAGCGTAAGGCCCTGACGGCTCTTGAATCCCGCTATAAAACCAGCGGTAATCAAAAGAAAACCGACACACAGAATAAAAGGAAGCTGAAGATAATTTTTCATATAAGACTTCATTACTGCTGCGAATCCTTTCGACGAATAATTACTTCCTGCTGTACGCTCTCCTCGACAACAAGGTTTGACATAATCCACGCAAGACCGCCATATAAACCAAACGCAAGCGGCAGCATCATAATTCCAAGTAAATCATGATAGATGCCCTGTGCGTACATTGGATCCCATAGAACATATATAAAAGCTGTTACCACCACTCGCACCACGTTGCACATCAATGCTATTGGAACTGTACTCGCAAGGAGTACGAGCCGCTGCCAGATAGGCCTGTAATGCAGATATGCCATTGCCACTCCAAGCGCCAGAAATGCCATAAGCAGTCTCATACCACTGCACGCCTCTGCCACATCCAGACCCGGTTCGAGTTTTACCCCTTTATAAATAATGTCGATTACGACTCCGCTTGCATTAGCTTCAAGCCCCTTAACCATATTTAGAAGCATTGCCGCTATTTGAGCATCGTGCGTCCGCATTGGTATCGTCATATCTGCGTAAATTCTGGCGGGTATCGGAATTGCGAAAAATATATATAATATCGGAAGCCATGTATATTTTACAAGCTTCCAGCCGCCGAGAAATAATACCATTGCGCCTATGGTGGGAATTATCATGATATCCATCAAATATCCGAACCGGTAAACAAACACAAACATCGGATACGCAACAAGACACATCACAAGAAACACGAAACCAAGATAATTCGGCCTGAATTCTGTTGTCAATATTTCCTTCTTCTTTTGATTGACAAAATACAAGCTGAAGAATGGAATGATAAAACCATGCGACCAACTCGGATCGTTAATCCATCGATGAACTATGGCATATATTTCAGCATGAAAAACGATGTAAACCGCTGCGGCGATAATCGCTGCTTTTATGTATGTATGCACAGAAAGAGCTTTCCAGCCCACTTCTTGTTCCGATAAGATTTGTGTCTCTATGTATTTTTTTCCAACATCCTGCATTAATTAAAATCCATAAAATAGTTAATTGCCTTGAAATACTCCGAGTGGGTCGCTAAAGTTCAATGACCTGTTGCCAAAATTACGGTCATAGATGAAACCAAAGCCATAAGTAGCTCTGAACGCGTTTCTAAGAACGGCTAAATATCGTGATACGCCGTGAGTTCCGACATTAATGACATCATTGGGCTTAATGAAGAAATCAGGTTGAGTGCCGTTAGCGATTTTTTCGAGGTCAACCATTACTATTTCTTCTTTCTTTTCGCCTATTCTTCTGATTACTTCGCATTTCTTCGGCCATGCAAGCGGTCCAAGTCCTCCGGCGCCTGCTATCGCCATCTTAAGGGTCATTGGCCTGCCGGTAAGATTTACGATACCCTGATTGTTAACGTTGCCGAGAATATAATATTCGCCGACAACATCAAGCTGAACTGTAATAGTATCGCCCGGCCTGATTATAATATTGTATCTCGGGTCTCCGCCGAAAAGTTTATCTTTTGGTATTTGTATTACACGGTTTTGAAAAACAGGAGTACTCAAGTCACCCATCGCGTACTGTTCTGGCAATGCCTGTTGGCCGGTTGGCGGCAATGGTGAAGTCGGTTCCTGCTGCTGTGGTTTTTGCAATTCCGCGCCAGTTCCGACCGGAATCCATCTTCCATCTTTAAAAATCCATTCAACCTGACCTGTACCCTGTTGCGACTGCGGAATCTCATTCGATACCGGCAGCTCTTCGGGCTTCTCTAATTGTACTAATTCTTCGGGAGCGGCTAATTTCTCAAGTTCCTCTTCCGTAGCCATTTCCGCTGATGATATTACATATTGCGTTGTTATGACAGAAGGCTCAATAACCTCAAGCATCTGCTCTTCGTTAACGTCCTGGATGAATTCTCCATTAGTTCCCTGTGTTTCGGAATATGCGGGTACGCCGCCGAACTGTTCCTGTCCCGTAAGTCGTCTTGTAACATAAACATAGCTGACGTTAAACTGAGCGGCAGAACCTGCAAGCGCTATAGCGTCAAGCAATCTGAAATCATTACGCGGAATTGGATACCTGTCTGGTCTTGATACACCATCGCCAAGTATTGTAAAAATCCTGTTTTGCGACTGGACAAGCGAAACAGTAACTGAAGGATTGCGCAAAATGCCCGGTGAAAGGGTATTTCTTATTTCATCCTCAAGTTGGGATTCGGTCAATCCGCCGGCCTGCAATTGTCCAATTTCAGGAAGCGAAATATTGCCGCTTTCATTCACGATAAAATTATCCACATAAGGATAACCTTCCTGAAGCAGTTCAAATATAGAAATTCTTATGATATCGCCAGCGCCAAAAGTGTAATCTCTTTCGTACGGAACGACATCTGCCGGACGAGGCTCTTCTGCACCTTCATACGAAGATGCCGCTTCCTCGGCAACGCCAAGAGTATCGAGGATTATGTTAACAGCGGGAATAGGCCTGAAACGGCCAATTTGTGAAGGGTCGAGATGGTCTTTGCTACAACCAACGAAGAGGCCGGTCAAAACTAAAGATATTACAACCAAACGGCTAATATGCGTCTTTGTCATTTGTTATTCCATAATAAGACAGACTTTTTCACAGTACTGAACTTATCGGCGATAATATGATTCCACTTAACGCTGCATTCCCTTTAAAAATATCAATTTATAATCTTATTATCGGCTTCTTATGCCAAATTTATTAAAAAAAACGATATCTATAGACTTAAATTATCCAAGATAAAAGACTCAGTAATTCTTCTTCCCTGATGATATGATGCCGTAAGGCTTAAAAACGCTGCCCAAATATGTATGTAGATACTTATCCTAAGTATTCAATGTTCGATAAATTCTCTTTTTTATACTCTTTTAAATGATTGCGGCTACTCAATTGAAAAATTCAATCTGAGCAATCAGCTTTTTGTCAAGGCTTGTCGGATAACTGTAGATGTCAATCTTTGATGCGTAAAGGTTTTTTTGCTGTACAATCGTTTGATAATTATATCCGTAGAATACCAAATTTCCAGTGTTATTTGTGGTGGAAATTACCAAGTTTATCATGCCGGTGGATTTGTTTTTATATAACTTCATGGAATCGGTTATATAAACGAGTTCATATAACCGGCCGTCAAAATTGATTGTTTCATTTTCCGTCGGGGCGCCTGTCGGCTTCGTCCCCTGCATGCTCACAAGCTGAAGTTCTAAAATGGCTTGCGCGATTTGTGGATTGGTGATCAAATCGTAAATCTGCTTGTCAAATCGGCGTTTTGGTTTGCCGGCAAAAACGTCGGCTTGGGCGTTTTGAAGCGTTAAAATAATATCGCCGACAGGCTCATACGAAGCAACTATCATTGCTTTAGGTGACGCGTAAATATCGTATTGCTGACGAGTTAGATATCGGCTGCCGTCTTGCTGAACGTATTGGGCAATCGCAGAAAGCCGTAAATCGGGCTGGCCTGTTATGACTGCTTTAACCCGCTTTTGCAGCTGACAGCCTGTCAGAAACGAGAACGCTAACGATGCTATTATAATTACAGATAGATTTTTCATAAGCCCATTATAATAAGTAAAATAGGCAAAAGAGTCAAATGGATTATCAGAACTCAGAAGTTTTGCGCCCCACAGGGACTCCGTCTTGTGCCGCAAGGGTACAAGGCTGCGCAAGTTTTGGGCAGTGTTTTTGAGCTAAAAACGAGACTTGTCAAATACGCTTTTTTTCATAAGTCCTTTATTTACGTTTAAAAATACGGAAAAATGTATGATATTAAAAACAACGTAAATAAAAGATTTATGATGCCTGGGTAAATCTTAACTGCTGCAAATATCAATACTAAGAACGAATTGGCTGAAAATTGAAAAATAACCACGGATTTGCGCGGATTTGCACGGAATTTTTAAAAAAATGGTGAGAAAAGTATATCAAAATGAAGCATTTTATATAGAGATTGGGGGTCTTTATTAATTATATCGCATCTCGTGAAGTGTATCTTGTTTTTAGTGAAGAGTGAATAACGAATAGTGAATAGTTGTGGACTCGGAAGCCGAGACTATTTTTATCATTACTACTCAGCCACTACTAAGATACGATTTTTGCACCACGAAGAAACGAAGATTCACGAAGACATTGCTTTAAGACATCCCGCCGCGAAAAAGGCGGGATTAAATAATTTCAAAAATAAACTCTACTTGAGCAAGCTCCCTCCGAGTTTAGTTTTTTGAAATTATTGCTCGTAAACGAGCTTTGGTCCCCCGATCAGGTCGAGGGCAGGCCTTAAAGCAACGCCGACTTCGCTCAGGGCAGGCGCCGAGCTACGAAGAAATTTAAACGCTGATTATCCCCTCCCGCTTAAATGGAGAAATGGACCCCGATAAAGTTTCTTAAATAATGTGAAGTCAACATTGTGAGACTATATACAAAAAACTCAGCGGCATTTGAAAACCGTTAAAGAAACTTTATAGGGCAGGCCCCAGTAAGGTTTCTTCAAGAACGGTTAAGATAATATCCCAACAAAATTCATAACAATCCCAGTGGCGTTTGTATATTGAAAGAAACCTAACGGGGCAGGTAAAATTGCGGTTTTGGGTTGAATATTCTTATTTAGGAGGTAGAATTTAGAAGGTAGTATACAGAACTCTGAACTCAGAAGAGACAATATAGGAGTTTAAAGTGGATTGGTTTGCGGTTGCCCCTACGGGATTAAAACGAGGCTCGTTTCGTCTATCGTAAACTGGTTGCGGTTTTTTATGACGGATGCGGGAAAAATTTAAGAAGGATTGGAAGATATTTTTTTAGGCAATTCGAAAATTATGGATGATAAAAACTATAAAACAAACGTATTAAGGTTTTTAGAAGAATAACTAAGGCGAATAAAAAATGTTCAGTGAACATACGTCTATAATAACCCCTAAAGAATCTGCCGTTGTTTGGCGTTATATGCCTATGGATAAATTTCTTTTTTTAGTTACAACCTCCAAATTATATTTCTGTCGATCCGATAGATTTAAAGATCCATGGGAAGGTACATGGCCAAAACAAATTATAGATTCTATGCGATCTGATGAAGTACTGCAACAAAACTCAGAAAACAAAGATGCCCTTCTCAGACTAAGCGACGCATTCAAAAATATAATCTATCTAAATTGCTGGTACTGCGGGTCTCATCAATCAGCCGCAATGTGGGAACTATATGGAATGTCAGGAGCTTCTATTGCTATTAAATCCACCATAGAAAAACTTAAAAAAGGAATTCTTTGTAAAGAAAATGTTTATATTGGCAAGGTCGAGTATATTGATTATGAAAAAGATACACTCCACGAATTGAATTCCCTCTTACCATACTTTATAAAAAGAAAAAGCTTTGAACATGAACAAGAAGTAAGAATTTTGATGATAGATATTCCCGAAGCTGGCACAAGAATAGATAAGAATCTGAAAGAAGGCGTATTAGTAAATATTGACTTTAAAACATTAATTGATGTTGTTTATATTTCCCCTTCGGCCCCAAAATGGTTGAAAAACACCATACAAATTATTCTCAATACTTTTGGTTATGGAGAAATATTAGTTAAAGAATCAGAGTTATATGCACCTCACAATTACTAATATTCTTTTCGGAAAGAATGTTAAGTAGAAAAGGGGGAAAATAGGAAATGGCAGAAAATATAGAACCAAAAGAAATGAGTAACGAGCAAGTCTTTTTACATAAAGGTTTTGCTACGTTAAAACTAAAAGATGCATGGCTCTCTCTTACAGCAGTTGAACTATGTGGTAAATGCATTGCTCACAAAACAGTAACACCTGCACTGATTCGCGATGCAGTAGTTCAATATGGTAGTACGTTCAAATTTGCCAATATCAATCGGAAACAAAAGCATAAACTTGATGATTCAATTATTCCTAAAGAATATCAAAGTCTACATAGACAAATGATAAAATATCGTGATCAAATTTATGCACATATAGATTTTGAAGCAAGAAATCCGGTTAAAGTAAAAGATGAGAAAAATATATCTTATAAAATTAGTGATAGTAGTCTTCAAGATTGTATAAATAACATTCCAACAATGAAAGCTCTTATACTACATATCCTGCAAAAATTAGGAAACGAACTTATCGATGAACACCAGAGAATGTTACACAACGAATTTGATGATAAAATTATTTAAAATAGTTTTTTGATGAATGTTTTAGGCTGAAGAAGAATGACAGTAAATTAATATGCAGCGTTGGAATATTATGCGGCGATTAGGGTTAATTATTACCCCTCCCTTACGGTCAGGGCTCGGATGCTGACGTTTTTTTATTTATGACGTGGGACGATGGCTATTTACCCGGCGCTTACGGTTGCGCTGGAAATACCCGGCGCTTACGCTCAGGGCTCGGATTATATTATATGGCGATTACGGTTAATTGTACCCCTCCCTGACGGTCAGGGACGATGGCTATTTACCCGGCGCTAACGCTTAGGGCTCGGAGGATGTTTCGGATATGATTGCGGAAGGTGAATTTTGACTATGGATAAACCTATAGGATATCTGATAACTTTCACGACATACGGAACATGGCTGCATGGCGATGAACGTAATAGCGTAAACAATGAACATAATCGTGTCGGTGAACCATTCCTGCCGTGCAATCCTAATCTCAATCGCAAGGAACAATCTTTTTTAAAAAATCAGTCTGTAATATTAAATGAGAATTTACGAAACATCATCCTCAAATCAATTCTCGAAGTATGTAAATATCGCAATTGGTTCGCACATTCGATACATGTCCGCAGCAATCATATTCATATAGTCGTAATAGGAAATGAAGAACCTGAAAAGATGATGAATGATTTCAAATCATACGCGACAAGGGCAATTAAAAAAAATGGTTCTGAGTTTAATAAATATTGGACAAAACACGGCAGCACAAAATATTTATGGACACAAAGACAACTCCAAGGCGCAATTGAATATGTCAAAAATGGACAAGGTAAAATAATGGCATACGGCACATCAGAGCCATGAGCGTCAGCGATTGGTAAACTGCCCTACCTATGAATTTACCCCTCGGATTATCCGTTTGATTACGACATGGGACGAATTTTAATTTAACCTCCGATTACGGTAAATTATTACCCCTCCCTTACGGTCAGGGCTCGGATAGACAGCTCGGATGTAAATGTATAAAAAAACCCCCAACGTGAAGTTGGGGGCTTATGGAGTTTATATTTTCCCCCGGCATCCGTCTTCGTTTCACTTCGACGAGACAAGCGGGTCAGGGAAGTTTATGTCCCCCTGCACGGGTCAGGGGGTTAAACAATTATTTATTATCTGCCTTTTGGCAGCTTCCACATTGTAATGCGGCCAATTGCTGGACGAGGTTGAATCTTTCTGTGACGTCCTGCTTTGCCTGCTTCATAAGCTCGGCGGCGATTTCCGGTTTACTGTCCTTCAATGTGCGATACCTGTTTTCGCTATAAGCGTATTCTGAGAAGTCCGCTGTCGGGGCCTTGGAATCAAGTATCAACGGGTTTTGGCCCTGAGCCTTTAAATCAGGATTGTATCTGTATAACGGCCAATAACCGCTGGCGACCGCCTGTTTCTGATGTTCGTAACCATTAAGCAGATTATAGCCGTGCGCGATGCAATGCGAGTACGCGACAATCAGCGAAGGACCGTTATAATTTTCAGCTTCGACAAACGCCTTTACAGTCTGAGCGAAATTCGCGCCCAGCGCAACTTTAGCAACGTAAATGCTTCCGTAAGTCATCGCGAGCATTGTGAGGTCTTTCTTTGCTACTGGTTTTCCAGCGGCGGCGAATTGCGCGACTGCTGCACGCGGCGTAGATTTTGACATCTGTCCGCCGGTGTTGGAATAAACTTCGGTGTCGAGAACGAGAATATTAACGTTCTTGCCGCTTGCCAATACGTGGTCGAGACCGCCGTAACCGATATCATAAGCCCAGCCGTCGCCGCCAAGTGCCCAAACGCTCTTGCGAACCAAATAATCAGCGACGCTTAAAAGCTGCTCACATTGCGGGCATTTCTTTTTGCCGCAGATGTCTTTTAATTTGGCAACTCTTTCGCGCTGCTTTTCAATTTCAGCTTGTGATGGGTCGTTGGCTGTCGCAGACTGTTTAATCTCGTCTGCTAAAGCGGCTTCGACGCAGTTGTTCTTTGCTGCGAGGTCAAGCTGTTCGATTGCGAACCCTTTAAACTTATCAACCGCAAGTCTCATTCCCATCGCGAACTCAGCGTTATCTTCGAACAAGCTGTTGCTCCATGCGGGGCCTTTTCCATCTTGTCTGACGGTGTAAGGTGTGGTCGGCAGGTTACCGCCATAAATCGACGAGCATCCGGTCGCGTTGCCAATCATGGCCCTGTCGCCGAAAAGCTGGGTGAGGAGTTTTATGTATGGTGTTTCGCCGCAGCCTGCACAAGCGCCTGAATATTCGAAGAGCGGCTGGACGAGCTGACTGCCTTTAACGGTATTGAGTTTGAACAGCGACTGGTCTGTATTCGGTATCGAAAGGAAATGAGCGTAATTATCTCTCTCGGGAACTCTAAGCGGTTCCTGAAGGGACATATTAATGGCTTTCTTTCCTGTCGGCTGTTTGTTGGCATCTCTTTCAATCCCCGGGCAGGTCATAACGCAGTTGCCGCAGCCTGTGCAGTCTTCGGGAGCGACCTGAACAGTGAATTTCATACCGGCAAATTCCTTGCCTTTGGCATCGACGGATTTGAAAGTCGCGGGTGCGTTTTCGAGATGCTTCTTATCGTAAGCCTTGATTCTTATCGTTGCGTGCGGGCAAACGAGCGAACACTGGCCGCACTGAATGCAAAGGCTCGGCTCCCATTCGGGAATATGAACGCCGATATTTCGTTTTTCATATTGTGTTGTGCCGGATGGGAATTTTCCATCGATTGGCATTTTGCTGACGGGAATCTTATCGCCTTTATCAGCGATGATTTCGCCGAGCACTTCTTTAACGAATTTCGGAGCGTTTTCCGGGACGGCGGGCGGCATATATTTTTTGCTCGTTACTGAAGCGGGAACTTTCACTTCGAAAACTTCGCTCAAAGCCGCGTCAACTGCCGCGTTGTTCATATCGACAATTTTTTTGCCTTTTTTGCCATAAGTTTTTTCGATTGCTTTTTTAATTGCCTCGACCGATTTTTCAATTGGAATGATATTGCTGATTTTGAAAAACGCGGTCTGCATAATCACGTTAATTCTCGAACCGAGTCCGAGCTTTTCTGAAATCGCGAGTGCGTCGATGCAGTAGAATTTCAGTTTCTTTTCGATAATATGTTTTTGAAGTTCGATTGGCAATGTATCCCAAATCGTGTCTTTGCCGTGCATACTGGTCATCAGGAAAATTCCGCCGGGTTTCATATTCGCGAGCATATCGTATTTCTCAACGAAGCTCGGATTGTGACAAGCCACGAAATCAGCCTGCTGAATCAAATATGGACGGCGAATCATCTTATTGCCGAACCGAAGATGCGATACAGTTTTCGCACCGGCTTTTTTGGAATCGTAAACGAAATAGCCCTGTGCGTAGTTGTCTGTCAAATCGCCGATGATTTTGATTGAGTTTTTGTTTGCGCCGACGGTACCGTCTGAGCCGAGGCCGTAGAACATCGCAGTGTAGAGGCCTTCGACGGGAATGTTGAACGAGTCATCAACGGTGAGGCTGCTGTTTGTTACATCGTCGTTGATGCCGACAACGAAATGATTCTTCGGCTCTTTTGCGTCGAGATTATCGAAAACGGCTTTGGCCATCGCAGGTGTAAACTCCTTTGAGCCGAGTCCGTATCTTCCGCCGACGACAACCGGATATTCTTTAAATGGTGCGTATTTATCTGCCATTGCTTCGCCGATACCTGTGCGAACATCCATATATAAAGGTTCGCCGAGTGAGCCGGGTTCTTTTGTTCTGTCGAGAACGGCAATTTTCTTAACGCTCTTGGGAACCGCGGCCATGAAATCTCTGTTGCTGAAAGGCCTGAAAAGTCTGATTTTGAGAACGCCGACTTTCTGACCTTTGGAAACGAGATATTCAACTGTTTCATGAACAGTCTCGCTGCCCGAACCCATAACAATTATAATTTTCTCCGCATCAGGTGCGCCGACATAATCGAACAGGTTGTATTTTCTGCCGACGATTTTTGCGAAATTGTCCATCGTCTCTTTAACGATTTGCGGAATGGCATCATAAAATTTATTTACTGTTTCACGACCCTGGAAATAAACATCAGGGTTCTGACTGGTTCCGCTAATCTGCGGACGGTCAGGACTCAAAGCTCTCTGTTTGTGAGCGGCAACCAGTGAATTATCAATCATCTCTCTCATCTGGTCATAGCTGATTTCTTCGACTTTCTGTACTTCGTGACTTGTCCTAAAACCATCGAAGAAGTGCAGGAACGGAATGCGTGCCTTCAAAGTTGCCTGCTGCGAAATAAGCGCGAAGTCCATAACTTCCTGAACGTTGCCGGAGCAGAGCATTGCAAAACCGGTCTGGCGGCAGGCCATAACGTCAGAATGATCGCCAAAGATAGATAATGCCTGGCACGCAATCGACCTTGCCGTAACGTGAAATACCGTCGGGGTAAGTTCGCCTGCGATTTTATACATATTGGGAATCATTAAAAGCAGACCCTGCGACGCGGTAAACGTGGTCGTCAGAGCACCAGCGGTCAGAGCGCCGTGAACGGCACCAGCGGCTCCGGCTTCAGATTGCATTTCTGTTACACTGGGAACCGTGCCCCAAATGTTTACCTTCCCTGCCGCAGTTTTCGCGTCCGAAATTTCTCCCATAACGGAACTTGGGGTAATCGGATAAATCGCGATAACTTCGTTCGTAGCGTGTGCCACGTGAGCGGCCGCGGTGTTGCCGTCAATCATAACCTTACTCGACTTCATATTTACTCCTATTTAACTATTTAAAATTACTTTTAAAGTATTGAACAAAAAGACTGTCCACAGTCTCTGTAATCCGAAAAGTTAAGAATGTTACATTCTATACGTATGAAAATAAATCGCAAATATTTTTTTTAGTTAAATTCCCCGGAATTATAGCAGATAATTTTACTTGCAATAATCCTTAATGGTCTGTAAATTATTGGTTTTTCCGCTTGGCAAGGCCGTGCGGGCTGACGGGTAGGTAGCTCAGTTGGTAGAGCAACGGACTGAAAATCCGTGTGTCGCTGGTTCAACTCCAGTCCTGCCCATTTTTAAACTATACTTTCCTGTTTTTCCTGAATTTTGTCGCATTTGGGCATTTCAACATCCATCTTTTTCAGCATAAAAACAGAAAAAGCAACCACGGCAGCGGCAATTCCGCCGAAATAACTAATATTTGCAGGTAAAGCAAAACCTTCGGGCGCAATTAATATGTACGTGCAACTTACAGTAGTCATAAAGGCGGCGGGTATTGCGGCAATCCAGTAAAATCGTCCATTTTTCCTCAGGTAAACGGCAGCCGTCCACAAAATAACCATAGCTAAAGTCTGGTTTGCCCAGGCAAAATACCGCCAAATTATGTCGAATCTTATAAATGTAAGACCGTATCCGGCGATAAACAATGGAGCCGCAATGAGCAGTCTTTTTAAAATCGGGCACTGATTGATTTTGAAGGCGTCTGAAATGGTAAGTCTTGCGCTTCGGAAGGCAGTATCTCCGGTTGTAATCGGACAAGCAATAACGCCGAGTATAGCCAAAATCCCACCAAAACCGCCGAGCAGACTTATGGAAATTTTATGTACCGCCCCGCCTGCTGTGTTTGCGGCGAGTTCTTTTCCGAGTTCTGCCGTTGAACCGAAAAAAGCCATACCCGCGGCTGCCCAAATCAGAGCAATCAAACCTTCGGCAATCATGGCGCCGTAAAATGCTTTTCTTCCGAATATTTCATTTTTCAGACATCGTGCCATCATCGGTGATTGAGTAGAATGAAAGCCGCTGATTGCACCGCATGCAACGGTGATAAACATTAAAGGCCAAATCGGTAATCCTTTGGGGTGCAGATTAGCGAACTGTAATTCAGGTATGTGATAACCCTTAAGAATAATTCCGCCTGCAATTCCCACAGCCATAATTACCAAAGCAATTCCAAATATCGGATAGATTCTGCCAATAATTTTGTCGATGGGAAAAATTGTAGCAATAAAATAATATATCAATATGTAAACGGCCCAGAATTGCGCATCCAGAGACTTTGGCGTAAGGGCTGCCATCAGTTTTGCGGGACCGCTGATAAAAACTGCACCAACCAAGATAAGCAAAGCTACGATGAAAACCAGCATAATCCTTTTTATATGCTTGCCCAGATAAATACCAATAATTTCTGAAATACTCTCTCCATTATGGCGAAGCGACATCATACCTGAAATAAAATCGTGAACCGCTCCGGCAAATATGCAACCAAACACAATCCAAAGAAAAACTACCGGCCCCCAAAGAGCGCCTGCAAGAGCGCCGAAAATCGGGCCAAGTCCGGCGATGTTTAGCAACTGGATTAAAAATATTTTAGGCCAGCTCATCGGCACAAAATCAACACCATCAGAATTGGCCATTGCGGGTGTTGGACGGTCGGGCATAATGTTGAAAACTTTTTCGGCGAATCTTCCATAGATAAAATATCCGCCTAAAAGTAAAATCACCGACACACAAAACGTAATCATTTAACATCTCCGAAAGCAAACGAACTCTGGTTAAAATGAGATCCCAATGGATGACATTTTTAGAGTTAGGATATTAGTTTATCGAAATGATAAATGGGGGGCAATGAAAATTTGCCGGAAAACAGGAGACCGCAACTGTGCGAATCTCCTGTTCGGGCAAATTATTCTTTACGCAAATTAGTTAAACTAAAACTTCCTGTCTTTGTCTAAACCTTTCAACAGGGTGTTCGCCTGCAAGTTCAAGACGGTAATCGATACCATTCTTTTCAATTTGTTCCTGAATTACTTCCTGGCTTGGCACAATTCCGCTATTGATTATTTCCTGATGTTTATGGAACCTGTGATTGGCGCTTAATTCATTGGAATCGACATAGTCGAAACCATCACAGGTCAAATCAATTTGATTTTTCAAAATATCTCTGACGTAATCAACGTTTGACTGGAAAATTGTCAATTCAGGCAGTTTGTCAGGCAGTATTTCCGCAGGGTCCATGCCATCATATTGCTTGAGTAATTCGACTGCCAAATGAAGATGAGCGATTTCCTGTTCGAGATGATGCTGCCAAATCTTTTTGATTCTGTTATCGACTTCCGATTCGAGATTTGAATAGTAAAGATAGCATTCATTATATTCATGAAGAACAAGCCTTTCAAACCATGTCGAGGTTGGGTCGGCGAGCGATTCATAATGTGAAACGTGTTCTTCCTCTACCTGCCCAATTTCCTGATAAAGCGCCCTGCCTATCATAGTTGCGGCTCGATTTCCTACGTTCATATAGAAGTTCATTGTCTGCTGTTCGCCCGAAACGATAGTTAAAATATGCAATTTAGTTAAGATATCGGCAGTTTGATAATCAACAGGCGTTCGCAAATTATCGAATGGGTGCCTGTGTTCGCTTGCGGTCGGACGGCCGGGCATAATCTCGGTTAAATCTCGGACATTTTTTTGAGCCTGCTTGTTTTCGACTGTTTCCATCAGATTTGCATACCTGTAAAGATGGTCGAAATCTTCAAGCAGCGCAAAATCAAGTGCCGCTTTTACATTGGGGTCTTTTTCCGTTCTCGCAAGCCCGGCAGTTAAATCTACCGCGACCTGCTCATATCCTATCGTTACTTCGAGAGTGGATTCATTGGCGGGTGAAAGCCAGTTAACTACCTTTTGCTGCTGCTGTTCAATCGCTCGTGTCAGAGCGAGCTGCTTGTTAATGTCGGGGTCGCTGCAATGGCGGGCAAACTGGTGCTTGAATATCGCTGCTTCTACTTCTATACCATTCATAAGAATAATTCTTGTTCTCGTATATGGATGCACCTGGTCCTTGTCATACGGTTCCGGATTTACCTGCTGCCAGCTTTCAATTTGCTTTTCGAGCGGAATACCTTTTTCTTTTAAGGGATTAAAGCTCATAATCTATCCTTTCTTTAAATAATATTCCTTCCATTAGACTTCTTTAAAGAAACAAATAAAATCGGTTATAAGGATATTTTTTTTATCAGTAAAAAGGCTTAACGTGAAATTCAGACGATTTTAGATACACAAAAAAACTGTTTTTTAAAAAAAAATGTAACTTTAGTATTGACATATTTAATAATAAAGGTATTGAAATAATTATAGCCGAGACAATGGATTGTACTCCGATGCCTCTGGCAGACAACTTGCATTAGAGAAAGAATATATGTTTAATGATGCTGATTCGCCGATGGATTCGGCGGAAAGTCAGGATGCCGAACCTCCGAGTAGGCTTTCGCCTGCCCCCTCCTCACATAATTTCAACACTTTGGAAAACCAGTCTGCTTGTGACCCCGGCAACTGGAAATGGCAGATAGCTAATCGCCTCAGGTCGGTAGAGCAAATATCTCAATTTCTGCGCAAACAGACCCTGCCGGAAATAGATAAGGTAATAGCAAAATTTCCTATGGCTATTACTCCCTACTATGCCTCTTTGATTCGCCGGCCCGATATAAGCGATCCGGTATTTGCAATGGCGGTTCCTCAACCTCGCGAGCTTATCGACCCCCTTTTCCTATGCGACGACCCGCTATCTGAAGACGAGGATATGCCTGTGCCGGGTATGGTACACCGCTATCGCGACAGGGTTCTTCTGATTGCGACAACGATGTGTTCGATGTACTGCCGACACTGCACCCGTAAACGAATTGCCGGTACTCGTGAAAGCTCGATAACTGCACAAAGGATGAGACAGGTAATCGAGTATCTTCGCGTTCATCCTGAGGTAAGTGATGTAATTGTCTCCGGCGGCGACCCCCTGACAATGAGCGATGGTTCAATCGAAATGGTGCTCTCATCGTTGCGTTCCGTTCCGAGCGTTCAGGTAATAAGAATCGGCACTCGCGTGCCGGTAGTGCTGCCGATGAGAATCACGGACAACCTGGTAAATATGCTTAAAAAGTATCATCCTTTATGGATTAATACCCATTTTAATCACCCCAACGAAATTACGCCTCAAGCAAAAGAGGCATTGGCGAAACTTGCCGATGCAGGTATTCCGCTGGGCAATCAGACTGTTCTGCTGGCAGGGGTAAACGATGACGCAAGAGTTATCGAGCAACTTTGCCGAGGACTGATTCAGATGCGAGTCAGACCTTATTATCTTTATCAATGCGACCTTGTACGAGGAGTGGAGCATTTCCGTACCTCAGTTCGCAAGGGTATGGAAATTATGGAATATCTCCGCGGAAGAGTCAGCGGCATTGCCATACCGACGTTTGTCGTCGATGCCCCGCACGGCGGCGGAAAGATACCTGTTTTACCAAACTACATAGTCTCAATGAGTCCTTCGCATACTGTATTGCGTAATTACCAAGGGCTTATGGTCAATTATCCAGAACCCTGCGTTCAGCAAACACCTGTAACGGAGTCAACCAGCCAATCAGGCGTCTGGGAATTGGCAAGCGGCAAAGCTGCTTTCGTATCCCCCGCAAAAAACCATCGTATTAAACGACGCGAAAAAGTTACAGCCGACAAAAACACGGCTTATCTGTTCGAGCTATAATCAATGACAGATAAACGGCTGATAGGATTCGTTTACGATTTACGCAAAGATTATCTGGCTGAAGGGTACTCTGAGCAGGATGTCGCAGAATTCGACTCGGAAGATACTATAAACTCCATCTGCAAAACCATCGAATCTCTCGGTTATAAAGTCGAGCGAATCGGTAACGGGAAATCTTTGTGTAAAATGCTGACTGCGGGCAAACGATGGGATATGGTTTTTAATATCGCAGAAGGCCTCGGCGGCAGATGCAGAGAATCTTACGTACCTGCCATTCTTGAAATGTACCAGATACCTTATACTTTTTCAGACCCGCTGGTTTGCGCAACAACTCTGGATAAAGCCATATCCAAACAGCTTGTCGCCTGGGCAGGTCTTGCGACTGCGAAATTTGCAGTGGTAGAGAATGAAAAAGATTTGAAAAAAGTCAAATTAAGTTACCCGCTTTTCGCCAAACCTCTGGCCGAGGGAACCGGCAAAGGAATTGATGGAAATTCGCATATCGAAAACGCAAAACAATTAAAAAAGATTTGTGTGCAGCTTCTGAGTGATTATCGACAACCGGTACTTGTCGAAGAATATCTGCCGGGGAGGGAATTTACGACGGCAATCCTCGGAACAGGCGCCGATGCAAAGGTGCTTGGAACAATGGAAATTGAAATGCGGAGTAAAGACGGGCCTGCGATTTATTCTTATGTCAACAAAGAAGAATGCGAATCGCGTATTTTCTACCATCCGGTTTCAAATTCACCTGCTTTAAAGAAGAAAGTTGAAAAATTAGCTCTTGAGTGTTATAAGATTTTGCAGTGCCGCGACGCCGGCCGAGTGGATATCCGCTGCGACCAACAGGGTAAGCCCTGCTTTCTCGAAGTCAACCCGCTTCCTGGCCTGCATCCGAGCCATTCAGACCTGCCGATGATTGCCACGCAGGAAGGAATGAGCTATAAAAAGCTGATTGGCACGATTCTTGATAATGCTTTTAAAAGAGCTAATAATGGATGACATACTGATTCTGCATAACACCTTCGGCCCCGCTGACGACCCGCTGTATCAAAGCAGAGCGGCTGTAATGGACCAGGTCGATATGGTCGAACAATCCTGCGAAAAACTGGGAATTGAATTTACGACCCTGCCCGTGGAAAGTTTAATGCACCTGATTAGTCTGCTCGAAGTGCGAAGAGAAAAAATCATTTTCAATCTTATTGAGGAATTTCTTGATTCACTTGCTCAGGCAGCTTTCGTACCGGTGATTTGCCAGGCATACGGTAAAAGCTGCACAGGCAACAGCACACCAACGAGCGTACTTGCCCAGAACAAGGTTCAAGCCAAAGCAGTTCTCACCGCCGAAGGGCTTGAGTGCCCCGCCGGAGCGGTTTTTCATAATGGAAAGTATAAAGCAAATTTATTGAAAAAAGGAAACTATATTATCAAGCCCGCGTTTTGCGACGGCAGCGAAGGCATCACCGCAGATTCTGTTGTTCAGTTGCCGGCTGAGACGGCAAAAGCCAAAGCTCTTGTCGCGCAGCTTTATCGTCAGTTCGGCCATCCTGTTATCGTGGAACGATTTATTGGTTCCAGAGAATTGAATATTTCGTTAATGGAGCGAAATGGAAAAGTCGATGTTCTGCCGATAGCGGAAATAGACTTCTCCGCTTTTTCGGACAATCAGCCTAATATTGTCGATTACAGCGCTAAATGGGAAAAAGAATCATTTGTTTATAACAATACGCCTCGCAAAATTCCCGCCGATTTAAGTGAGAATTTGTACAGCCGTATCGAAAAATTATCTATTGCCGCCTGGCATACGATTGGCTGCCGCGACTATGCTCGTGTTGAATTTCGGCTTGATGAGGATGAAAAACCTTATATCATCGAAGTTAATCCAAATCCGGATATTTCAATTGAGGCCGGTTTTGCAGCCGCACTTGAGGCCGCCGGTATTCCATACGAAATGTTCATTTTTGCGATACTTGATAATGCCAACGAACGTCTCAAAGGATTTTCAAATGCAAATAAATATTCGAAAAGCAGCCGCCGCTGACCAGTCTGTTGTAATGGATATTATAGTCCGAACCAATTTCTTTCGAGCGGTAGAGTTCGACATCGCCCGCGAAGTGTTTGAAGATGCGATATTGCTAAATCCCGGCTGCAATTATCAATCTTATGTCGCGGAAATTGAAAGCAAAGTCGTCGGCTGGGTCTGCTTTGGTGAAACACCCTGCACAATTGGCACTTACGACATTTATTGGATTGCAGTTGACCCTGATTATCAGAAGCAGCACATCGGCTCGCAATTATTGACTTTTGCGGAAAAGGAAATTGCCTCGCAAAAAGGCAGATTATCGGTGATTGAAACATCCGGCTCGGAAAAATATAAGTCTACGCAGCAGTTTTATATTAAAAATGGCTACCATCAAGCAGCCTGCGTGGACGATTTTTATGCCCCCGCCGACCCCAAATTGATTTTTACTAAGGTAATCGGCTGACATTTATTGTTGACAAATAATTTAATTTGCCCTAAATTAGCTGTTTTCGGGTGGTTAGCTCAGTTGGCTAGAGCGCCTGCCTTACAAGCAGGATGTCACAGGTTCAAGTCCTGTACCGCCCATTTATTCGTTTATCGTCAATGGGTTGCGCAGCTCGTTATGGTTACGTATAACGTAATACGATAAACGAAACGAGCCTCGCAACCTCAACCGCAAGGCAAAATATGGAAATCATCAATTTAATCAAATCCCGCAGAAGTATCAGACGTTTCAGCCAGGAAAAACTTGACCGCAACTTTTTAATTGAGCTTGTCGATGCTGCCCGATGCGCTCCAGCAGGCGCCAATATTCAATCGCTGGAATATGTTGTTGTCGATGAGCCGCAAGTATGCGATAAGGTTTTCGATTGCCTTGCGTGGGCAGGTCATGTCAAACCAAAAAGAAATCCCCTTCCAAACCAGAGACCTACTGCATATATCGTTGTGCTTTCGGATACTGAAATAAAAAAAGATGCTCATGTTGATGCGGCGTCGGCGATAGAGAATATTTTACTTGCGGCGTGGGGCAAAGGCGTCGGCTCATGCTGGCTCGGTTCAGTTGATAGAATTAAACTGCTTGGAATTTTGAACATCGGGGAGAAATATCAGATTGATTCTGTAGTTGCTCTCGGAAAACCAGCCGAAACACCGGTTATGGAAGATGCGGGAGAAGGCACAAAATATTATCTTGATGACAAAGATGTTCTTCATGTTCCCAAAAGACCGCTGAAAAAAATTCTGCATATCAATAAATTTGGAAAATAAAATGAAAGTGAATTTATTCGTCCTTGCGGGTTTGTTTTTAATCTCGTCTTTAAACTGTTTTGGCAAATCGGTCGATCCTTTTGCGCAAAATAAGCGGCTTGGGCGAGGAATAAATTTCGGCAATGCACTTGAGGCGCCAAAGGAAGGCGAATGGGGAGTTACTTTAAAGCAGGAATATTTTGAAATTATAAAAAAAGCGGGCTTTGATTCAGTTCGGATTCCGATTCGCTGGTCAAGTCACGCGATGGAACAATCGCCTTATACGATCGATCCAAATTTCTTTAAGCGAGTTGACTGGGCGGTCAAAAACGCATTGCATAATAATCTGTACGTTATGATTAATATGCACCATTATATGGAATTGATGGAAGAGCCGAACGCGCACAGTGAGCGGTTTCTTGCTTTATGGAAACAGGTTGCCGAGCATTATAAGGATTATCCGAATTCTGTTTTGTTCGAGCCATTAAACGAGCCGCATAACGCGTTGACCTCCGAGTTATGGAATCCGCTGCTTGAAAAAGCAATCGCAGTCATTCGTGAATCAAATCCACAGAGAACAATTGTCGTCAATCCTGCTCATTACGCAAGTGATATTGACCGTCTTGTGCTGCCCGAAAGCGACCGCAATACTATTGTTTCTTTTCACTATTATATGCCGATGGAGTTTACACATCAGGGCGCTGAATGGACTCCCGAGACAAAAGACCTTTCCGGCATAACATGGAAAGCGACTGAGGAAGAGAAACAAGCTGTTGACAATCATTTCAACAAGGCCGAAGACTGGAGCAAAAAATATAACAGACCAATCAATGTCGGCGAATTCGGCGCTTATTATAAAGCTGGAGCTTATGACAGGATCCGCTGGACGGGATACGTTGCCAATTCTGCTATCAGGCGAGGTTTCAGCTTCCATTATTGGGAATTCTGCTCAGGTTTCGGCGTTTATGACCCGCAAAGAAATGAATGGAAATCAAATCTCCTGAATGCCATAGTTCCACAGAAAAAATAAACTTCTAATCATCGCTTCTTGCCAAACAAAGAGGATATTGTATAATCTTTGTTTTCTCATTTTGAAAGGTATATTTAATGGCTAAATCTTCAAATAATAAAGTCGTTCTCGCCTACAGCGGCGGACTCGATACAAGTGTAATTCTGCCGTGGCTGAAAGAAACCTACGGCTATGATGTGATAGCTTTTGCTGCCGACCTCGGACAGCAGGAGGAATTGACAGGCATAAAGAAAAAAGCGATTCAGTCCGGCGCGGTAAAGTGCATAGTTAAAGACCTGCGCAAGGAATTCGTTACAGAATATCTTTGGCCGATGCTCAAAAGCGGCGCGATTTACGAAAATGGCTATCTGCTCGGCACAAGCATTGCCCGCCCTCTTATCGCCAAGCATCAGGTTCTTGTCGCGCAGCAGGAAGGCGCTATCGGCGTCGCTCACGGCGCAACAGGCAAAGGCAACGACCAGGTGCGTTTCGAGCTGACTTATATGGCACTTGACCCATCTCTGAAAATTATCGCACCGTGGAAAGATACTCGATTTGAATTGACCAGCCGTGAAGCTGCGATCGAATACGCAAAGGAACACAATATTCCAATTGACCAGAGCACAACGAAAATTTATTCTCGCGACCGCAATCTCTGGCACATCAGTCATGAAGGTGCAGAACTCGAAGACCCGGCAAACGAACCATTAGACCGTTTGTTCGTGCTTTCGAATCCTGTAACAAAAGCACCGAATAAACCGGAGTATGTTGTAATCGGTTTTGAAAAAGGCATTCCCGTAAGTCTTGATGGTAAGAAGATTGACGGCGTGAAAATTATTGAACAGCTCAATAAAATCGGCGGCAAACACGCTGTCGGGCAGGCTGATGTCGTTGAAAATCGTCTTGTCGGAATCAAATCCCGCGGCGTATATGAAACTCCGGGCGGAACGATTCTTGTCGAAGCACATAAGGCTCTTGAAACATTAACGCTTGACCGTGAAACGCTGCATTATAAACAGCAGGTTGCATTGAAATATGCCGACCTCGTTTATAACGGCCAATGGTTCTGCAAACTCCGAAATGCTCTGGATGCATTCGTTGATGTAACGCAGCAGAACGTTACGGGTTCGGTAAGAATGAAGCTTTACAAAGGACGCTGCACACCTGCCGGCATCAAGAGTCCAAAGAGCCTGTACAATACGAAAATGGCAAGCTTTACTATGGGCGATGAATACAATCCGACAGACGCGACGGGATTCATTCGTCTTTTCGGTTTGCAGATGAAAGTCGCCGGAGCAGTCGATAAACAATTTTAAATTAATCACTGATTACACTGATTTCACAAATTAAGGGTATCTCTAAAAATTGGTATTTTTATGTGCATTTCAATGCACTTACGATTATTTTAGCTCTTTGGCATTCAAATATATTATTCCATCTTTCGCAAGGAAAGCAAAAATGATGATTAAAGGACTTTTTGATTGGCAAACACGTT
>Ga0209417_1001352_pt1 | contig 45298 bp, 40 predicted proteins | sample RifGroF2_FD_184002 | JGI IMG/M metagenome (GOLD analysis project Ga0209417, IMG submission 184002) | Groundwater microbial communities from Rifle, Colorado, USA - Groundwater F2 (SPAdes) (version 2) | ecosystem: Environmental > Aquatic > Deep subsurface > Groundwater | place: Rifle, Colorado...
ACGAAATTAAAGGCGACCCCATGACCGATGATCCTTCAATCTACAAAGGAAAAAGAGCATTTACGGTGATCGATGGTCAACCGTATTACAGATCTACAGGGACATCTATGCCACGTGAAAAAATAGCAGCCGACTGGTATCCCACTTACGGCATCTTCGAAATGAGAGAAAAGTGTTTTCCACCCGGCTATGTAATAAAAGCCCGAGGCATATTGAATCCATTAACCGACTTTAGAAGGGAGGATATAATTTATACTCAAACAACGGCCGACAGTTTTGACACCCGCGAGCAATTCCAACAGGCCATAAACATCAGCCCTCGGGGGGGGATGGTCGCGTCTTTAGGCAAACAAAACGACATGCATCCGAAAGGATCGCAGATTTTAAGACAGTTATTAGTCCCCAATTACGGACGCGAGTTGTCACCAGACGAAATTGCAATACAGGAGGCCAAATACATAAATATGTGGTTAAGGAATGGATGCGCAACAACCACCCAATGGTTTTAAGGTTTTTTTAACATCCCCAGAAGGCAATCCATATCTTGCACCGCTGCCACATAATTAGTATTATCCGGCTAGTAACGCAGATAGGAGGTGACAAAGGGGCTAATATGAATACGCAATGCACGAAAACACACACTTTAAGACCGTTTGAAACATAACCAGAAAGGCCCGCGGTTGCAAATATGGAGTAGGTAGGGCTTTTACTTTGGCTTAACAGCAATGAAAGCGAGCCCGGGGATGGGTAGTACACATTCGTATCGTTTTACAACGCCGGGATACGGTTTTTTAATGCGAGGTCTGTAAAATGTTTTTTCGGAAAGCTAGGGACACCCTCTGAGTTTAGCGTCTGGGAACTGCACACCAGCTAGATTTTGCGTCTCATCAATCACAGCCGCAAAATGTTGCGGCTCTACAACGTTATAAACTCCGGAGCTTGCCACGCTCTGCGTGGAGCCGTCCCTTGTAAGTTAGTAGCCTGTGTAAAACAGGCAAATGTTAGATTCAGTATTATCAGTAATTTCTTTTTGTTAACTTTTTCTTTATTTATTATGTTGATGTTGTTAATAAGTAGTATTTTCGGTAGAGTTCTTTCCCTTGGACGCTTGGGAAAGAATCACAGAAGACGGAGTTGTCCGTCCCTAAGGGAATCTTTACGGTATCCCGTTTGGTAGATTAAGCCCGTCTTCTGCTACCGTGTTCCGCTTAAAACCGGACAGCCATCTTGGGCATTGAAGCCCGTTTCAAAGGCAAGAGTGGTTTGCGGACACATTTATTACTCAACTTTCTGATTTAAAATAATGATATAAATATTTAATATATAATTGATTAGCCTCAGATTAATGCTATATTATTGTTGTTTATTCAATGACATCAATAATCACTAAAGAAAGGCTAATCCAAAATGAAAATATCTAAGTTAACAAACATCAACTTAATGCCGATAACTGAAAGTTTAAAGAGAGATTACGTATTTGTCGATAATGAACTTCAGGATTCGATACAAAAGCTTAACCTTTTTAAACATGTAAAACAATATAGGAAAAGCAAAAGAAGTGGTTACAGCGTAGAGACAACAATTTACACATTATTAATTTGGGTATTTCTCCGAGAAGATTCAATAAAAATGTTCTTTGAAAAATGTCTATCTGTTTTTTTTAAGGGAGGTAAAGACGTTCTGTACGGTACAATGAGAGATGAAGGAATAAACTGGAGACAGATATCACTTTCTACAGCTAAAGAAATATATGTCCAGAATAATCTTGCCTTTGAGCAGGAAACAGCGTTTGTAGTTGACGATACCATAAAAAAGCGCAGCGGAAAGAAAGTTGAAGGAATCTCAAGTCATTTTGAACATTCTGAGGGGCGAAATGTAAGAAAGCGTAAAAATTAACCCATTAGGAATCTGACTTGACAAATTATTTTTTTGAGTTTCGAGTTTTAGCTTTGGCCCATTGATCAGGGATGAGTTCTCTGAGGTTTTTATGAGGATGTCCTGGAAGCCTTCTGAAAATATCTTCAAGATAAGCCTGGGGATCTATTTTTAGTGTCCTGCATGTCTGACAAAAGAATAAAGCACAGCCATGGATTTTCCTGCTTTCGGGCTTCCTACGAACATCCAGTTCTTTTTACCAAGGACAACTTTGCGCATTGACTGTTCAGCGGCTTATTGTCTATTTTTATATTTGGGTCATCCAGATAGAGTTTAAAATTCTTTTCATGATTAAGCATGTATTTTATTGCCTCAGTCTGTTTTGCCTTAGGAAGCAGGATTTCAGTTTTAATCTTAAGCCATAGTTTCTCAAATATCTCATTAACGATTGGCCTTTCGTATTGATTCCTGATCCTGAGTCTTGTTTCTGAATTATGCCTCCATGCAATATTTTCATATCTGTAAAGATTGCGGATTGACTTTAGGATATAGTGGTTGAGTTCCTGATCTCCAGATTGGGCTTCCAAAAAATATCTTCTGGCATGTACCCAGCATGAAGCCCAGGAAATTTGATTATCCTTGTCTTTATCGAGTTTTACATATGCGCCGAATGCATCGCCGTGTATTACACCTTTGAAGTCTTTAAGAAATTTAAAAGGATGATCATAACTTCGGTTTATGGAAAAGTCATATACTTTGTATGCGGGAACATCCTGGCGTGCCGCCTCATAGATCCACATTCTGCTCTCACGGGTTTTGCCACTTCCTGGATCTAGCATCCTTACCGGAGTGTCATCAGTGAATAAATATCCACATTCAAATGCTAATGATTTCATTTCATCGTAGAGAATTTCAAGTTTTTCTCCAAGATTAACAAAAAGGGAACTTAGAGTTTGTCTTTCTATTTTTATCCCAAAACACTGCAGCATTTCCTGCTGTCTGTAGAATGGAAGATGATATGCTAATTTTGCTGTGACGACTTCAGCCATGAAGCTTTCATCAAATTTTGAGCCCTTCAATACTGAATCTGCTGAAGGTAGCTGTATAACTCCGGAAAGAGGATTGTTTTTGACGGCGTATTTTACATAGGTATCTCTTTTTATGTATACCCAAAGGGTATTTGAATATTAGTTTTATTTCGCACATATGAACTCATTTTGTGTAAATATTTTTCGAAAATCATTTCGCTTTAAGTATAATATCTTACTGGGCTGCTGGCAAGCTTATTTATTGACTCTCTTCCTATTTCTAAGAGCTCTTCGCCTGTTGCTTCATCTATTAGTTTTTCTTCGGGGAGTTCATGAATCGTTTCTCTGACTTCCATATTGTCTGGGAGCTCAAGCGTGCAGGAACCTTTTTTAACTCCCTTTTTCCGTTCATATGAAATTTGTTCTTTCTTTTCCTCTGCAATTACCTCATCGCCAAAATCAAAACCGGGCAATAATGGAGCGTCCAGCGGGATATCAGAAAGCTTCTAGGACTTCGGCTCGTATAGTTGTTTTCTAAGCCATGCGAGCTGTTCTTTTAATTGCTCAATTTCATTTCTGAGCAATTCATTTTCCAAAAGAACTTCGCTTAAATTCACATCTGATTTATCATGTTTTTTATCATTCTTAAATATAGCATAAGTTGAGCATAATTGAACTCATTTTAACTATATTTAAGTTATTTTTTTCAGACTAAAACGCCTCTCGAGTTTTTCTGGTTTTATCCCTTCAAAAAGCATTTGGAATTCCCTTCGTGTAAGTTCTGATTTGCCATCTGAGCCGACATAAAAACGACCTTTTTCAAGACGCTTGTAGAATATTACAAAACCATCAGAATCCCAGTATAAAATTTTCATCTTATTGTGATAGCGATTGAGAAAGATAAATGGTGCTTCTGTCAATACTGAACATCATAACACTGACAGGAGCTTTACAACTTTTAACAATGCAGCTTCATTAAAATCCTTTTCAATTATGATATGGACATTTTCGCTTATGCATATCTGTATCCCGGAGCTATCTTCAGAAGAGCCAGATAGCTTAACCTCTTTAAACCCATTTCCTGTTATCTCTTTACCACTTTTCTTCAGCTCGCTGCGCCAGCTGTAAAAACTATTCTCATGAATTTTCTGCTTCCTACAATATTCAGGAACACTTATTCCGCTGTTTGCTTAACCCAAGCGCCTTTTCAAACAACTCTTTCATCATTTCATTCCACCCCTCATTTATAATTATTGATTTTCTTGAATGATGAAATAAACTGTAAATCATTATGTGGGAATATTCACTAGTACCCACTCATTTTAAGAAAGAACCAGAGCACTTTAGTTTGAGCGCAGATTCTTGGCATGCGTTGTTTCACAGTCCAAGCACCTCGACTATGCTCACCAACCGTGATTGCGCAGCAATTGTATCGAGGAGTACGATGTTTAAACTTTTATATTCGGGTAATGTGTTTTTAAGCAATCAGGGCAGAGACTATGACTGAATTTGGAATCAGTATGTTTTTGTATGTAATTTTCTAGATTGTTCCAGTTTCCGTCTTCTTCTCTTATTTTGCCGCAGCCTGAGCATATCGGGAGCAGTGCATTAAGGCTTTTTATATTTGAGTGAGCCTGTTGGAGTTTTTCTTTTTCGGCCTCAAGCTCTGTTGTCCGTTTATGCACCAGTTCTTCAAGATGATCCTTAAAATCATTCAGCTCTTTTTCCATTTTTTTGCGAGCGGTAATATCTCTTACTATGCCTATCAGGCATCCGTCGCTTCTTTTCCTGCCTCTGACCCAAATCCACCTTAATTCTTTATTTCTCTTATAGATTCTGCAGGCAATATCTATATTAGAGTTAGAAACAGCTGCTTCATCAAAACTTTTCCGCACTTCCTCTTTGTCTTCTTCTATTACATGATTGATAAAAGAGTCAAAGTTCCATTTTTCTACAAGAGCATCATAACCGAATATGTGGTCATGCATTAATGAGCGAATTGATTTTCCTGAAGGAATATCATATAGCCAAAAACCGAAGAGACCTACATCCAGAGCTTCTTCCATATCTTTTTTTATGTCAGCCAGGGATTTTTCTATTTGTTTTAGTTCGCAAATCTGTTTTCTTGAGAGCGCTAAATCCTTTGCGGCAGTTTTAATCTCTTTTCTAAGAGCTTTTGTATAAATCATCACAATGAATATTATCCCGATAGTCAACAGGATAATTTCTACAATAAGAGTAGTAAGGATAATATTTGAATAAGGTTTTATAATCTCATTAAAATCAATGGATGTAATCAGGAATAGATTGTTGCCGTTTATTTTCAGAGGCACGCAGGCTGACAAAATAATTTGATTATTCAATCCGATTCCAATCAGAGATTGTGTATCCCCAAAAAGCAAAGAACGGGCGAAACTGTTCTGGAATGCATCGTCTAAGTTAGTGGGAACTGAATTGGCAATATCGCCTTTCCTTGCGCTATATAAGAGCTGAAAATTATCGTTTTTCTGCTTTGCTATCAGCGTATCTCCAGTTTCTGAAAAGATAAAGGAAGGCTTATTTTTTGCCATTGCACTGAAAATGCAGTCAAGATAATCTTTGGAATGAGTGTTTTCCTCCTTAAACTTAAATGAGATTAAATGAGTTTCATTTTTCGCGTAAGTTTCCAGCGTCTGGTAAGAGCTTTTAACTTCCAGTTTTAAAATGGAGAGCATCATCTCTGAAGTAATAAGAAAGACGATGAATACCATAATAAATATCGAGAGAAGATATTTATTAGCGACATTTGCTCTCGTTATAAAGCTGTGCAATCTGGAATTTTCCATAAATCTTTTCAGGCTACTTTAAAACTTTCAGAGAAGTTTCGACATTGCCGAGGGGAGCGCTCACCTGTACTCCAGCTACAAAACTTTTTATCAGCTCAATAGACTCTCTGGAAATAGATATACCTTCAGCCCTTTGATCTTCTCTGGATTCATATCTGGCCATCCGTTTCATAATAGAGTCAGGTACTACCACGCCTGGCACTTCATTCTTCATAAATTCCGCATTTCTGTAGCTTGCCAAAGGCCAGATACCAGCTATTAAAGGAATCTTGAATTTTTCTATTTTCTTATAGAAGGAAATCAGCGAATTTACATCAAAAACAGGCTGCGTTATTATAAATTCCGCTCCGGCTTCAATCTTTTCAACTGTTCTCCTGAACTCTCTTTCCATATCAATGGCATTCGGATCCGCGCCCACTCCAATTAATGCGGCAGTTTTTTCTCCTATGGTGTTGCCTCCTATATCTACTCCGCGGTTCAGGTTTGACTGGATTCTTGTCATGCCTATTGAATCCGCGTCGAAAACAGCTGAGGCGTAGGGGTAGTTGCCCAGTTTCGGGGGATCTCCGGTAATTATAAGCAGGTTATTTACCCCTGCGGCAGCGCAGCCTAAAAGGTCGGATTGCATCCCAATGAGGTTCCTGTCTCTGCAGCAGACATGTAGAATTGTTTCGATCCCTGCCTGCTGTTGTATCATCAGGGCAGTAATAATAGGAGACATTCTAGAGCTCGCTCGCGGGCCATCAGGTATGTTTATGGCATCAACTCCTGATTCTTTGCAAAATTTTGCCTTGTTAATTACATCTTTAAGATTGTACCCTTTGGGCGGGACTATCTCTACGGTTTTAATCCACTCTTTAGCGGCAATTTTTGCGCCTAGTTTTGATTTCTGGGAAGTAGGCACAGGCGATTGCAAATGTTCTTCCGAGATAGAAAGATTTATTGTTTTTGCGAAAGCGTTTTTTGATGTTGGTTTTACGCTTCTTGCCAGATCCTTAATATGGTCAGGAGTTGTTCCGCAGCAGCCTCCTACGCCTCTTACTCCCAGAGCCACATATTTAAGCACATAGGTGGTGAAGTATTCCGGACTGGTCATGTAAATAGTTCTATTGTCCACGCTTCTGGGCGAGCCTGCGTTTGGTTGCGCAATAATAGGATACGAGCAGATTTTCGAAAGTTTTTCCACTACTGATAGAAGAGCTTCCGGGCCAAGCCCGCAGTTGATTCCTATAGCAGTAGGTTTGTAATCCATTTTGGCAAGGGGAGCAAGCAGAGTCGAAAGGCATTCGCCTTTATCTGTTTCACCGAACCTGTTTACAGTCATGCTGAGCACATAAGGTATATCCTTTACTTGTCTTATCGCATCTATAGACTGCTGAACATCTCGTAACGAAGGAAGGGTTTCAAACATTATAAAGTCGGCTCCTCCTTCCTTTAAGGCAATGAGCTGCTCAACAAGCATATCAATGATATTGGTACTGGTAACTCCGCTGTTGTAAGGTATTTCACCGATAGGGCCTGCGGAGCCTGCTACTATAATATTTGATTCGGCGCTTTCTCTGGCAAGTTTTACTCCGGCTTTGTTGATTTCAGCGACTTTATTTGCAAACCCGAATTTAGAGAGCTTGTTTCGATTTGCTCCAAAGGTATTTGTCGTGAGGACTTCCGCTCCTGCTTTGGCATAGTCCTTATGAATTTCTGATATAATTTTAGGGGCACTCAAATTGAGTTCTTCAAAACAGGTATTGATAAAAAAGTTTTTTTTATAAATCTCGGTACCCATGCCTCCATCGAATATCAGAACTGATTCCTGAAGGCGTTTTTCAAATGTATTTTCCATAGAAAGACAGTATTAAAATTATAAATATGTATCGGATATTTTAGGTTACAGATTTCAGAATGCAAAAAGTTATGTGCAAAAGTTACAAAATTGGTATTAGTCTGGCACTATCTCTTTTCTACAATTTGGAGTAGCTGATTTAAAGTTTTTCTGGATACGGCTGAAATAAAGGTAAATTACCGGGGTTGTATAGAGCGTGAGCATCTGACTGAAAATCAAGCCGCCGATGATGGTTACGCCTAGGGGTTTGCGAAGTTCAGAGCCTATTCCAGAACTAAGCACTAGAGGCAGTGCTCCCAGCATTGCAGCCATAGTGGTCATCATGATTGGACGGAAGCGCAGGAGGCAGGCTCTATGGATAGCTTCAGCAGGAGATTTTCCGCTGTTTCTCTCTTCCTCTATTGCAAAGTCAACCATCATGATGCCGTTTTTCTTGACTATTCCGATAAGGAGAATGATTCCGATAAGTGCGATCACACTCAGATCTATTTTGCAGATAAGGAGTGAAAGGATAGCACCGATTCCGGCTGAGGGGAGAGTAGAAAGAATCGTTATCGGGTGGATGAAGCTTTCATAGAGCATCCCAAGCACGATATAGACAGCTATAAGGGCGGCGAGAATCAGCATAGGTTCATTGGCAAGTGACGCCTGAAAGGCCTGGGCATTGCCCTGAAAACTTCCCTGAATGTCTGCGGGCAAACCGATTTTTCTCGAAGCTTTTTCTATTGCTTTGACAGCATCTCCCAGAGAGGCGCCTTGTGTAAGGTTGAATGAGAATGTCACCGAAGGGAACTGTTCTATGTGATTAACAGCCAGAGCCGTAGAAGTTTCATTGTATTTGGCAAATGCGCTCAGAGGGATTTGTTCACCTTTCGAGGAGGTCACGAAAATATCCCTGAGGATTTCCGGCCTCTGCCAGAAGCGGGGAGCTACTTCCAGAATAACATAATACTGATTAAGCTGCGTGAAAATAGTCGAAGTTTCCTGCTGCCCGAAGGCACCGTAGAGAGTATTGTCGATGACTTCTGCGCTGATCCCCAGGCGGGAAGCAGTGTTCCTGTCAATTGTTATGAATGTCTGCAGACCTTTGTTCTGCTGGTCGCTGTTGAGATCCACAATCTGAGGGACTTTATGAAGTTCGGCAAGAAGCACGGGCGCCCATTTCATGAGTTCATCAAGATTTTCAGACTGGAGAGAGTACTGGAAGAGGGCGGCAGTCAGTTTGCCGCCGATCTGCAGATCCTGAGGAGAGAGGAAGTAGGCAGGAGCGCCCGGGATGTGGCTAGTGGCTTTTCTCAGTTGCGCCATAACCTCATCGCAGTGGGCGCGTTCATTGAGAGGTTTGAGAGAAATAAAGAGCCTGGCGACATTGGTGGTTGAACTTCCGCTCGAACCCGTAAACCCCGTTACAGTATCGACTGCAGGGTTTTTTCCTACGATATCTACAATTTCTTGAAGTTTTCCTTTCATATCCTGAAACGATATATCCTGAGAGGCCTGGACATACCCCATCAGCCTGCCTGTATCCTCCTGAGGAAAGAAGCCTTTCGGAATAATCATAAAGAGAACCACATTCATAAAGACTGCAAGAACTGTTATACCAAGCATGAGCCTGGGATGTTTCAGCGCCCAGGAGAGAGTGTCTGCGTAACCCTGCTGCATGGCATCAACCCCATATCTGATTAAACGGGAGAGTTTTCCTTCTTTTTTATCTTTTTCGCCTTTAAGGATCTTTGCGCACATCATGGGCGTAACAGTCAGGGAGACCAGAAGTGACATGATAATAGTGACAGAGAGGGTGATCGCAAATTCTCTGAAAAGGCGCCCTATGATGCCGCCCATCAAGAGTATCGGGATGAAAACAGCAATCAGAGAGATGCTTATGGACATTATGGTAGCTCCTATTTCACTGGCTCCCTTCATGGCTGCATGGAAAGGGGTCAAGCCTTCTTCTATGTATCTGGTGATGTTTTCCATAACGACGATTGCATCGTCCACGACGAAGCCTGTGGCAATGGTCAGCGCCATGATTGAGAGGTTGTCGATGCTGAAATTGAGCAGGTACATAACTCCCAGAGTGCTGACGAGCGATATCGGGATGACTATGCCGGGGATGAAGGTCGCGCGGACGCTTCCGAGAAAGACAAAAACTACTATGATGACAAGGATACATGAAAAGAGAATCGTCATCTTCGCGTCATTGATTGAGGCCTGAATAGTTACAGTGCGGTTCATAACTACATGCAGGTCAATTGCAGGAGAGATAGAAGCTTCCAGCTGCGGAAGCATATCAAGCACACTGTTTACCGTGGTGATGATGTTTGCCTGGGGATCCCTGAAAATTATAATTGTGACAGAAGGTTTGCCGTTCACATACCCTGCGTTGCGGATATTCTGAACCGAATCGCTGACTTCTGCTATGTCGGAGAGCCTGACCGGAGCACCGTTTTTGAATGATACAACCAGCGGCCTGTATCCGGCAGCCGTATTTAGCTGGTCATCTGCTTCTATGCCGAAGAGGAGTTTTTCATTTTGAAGCTGGCCTTTGGGTTTGTTGCGGTTATTATCGGTGATGATATTGCTGACATCATTGATGCTCAGGCCGTATTTGCTCATGGCATAGGGGTTGAGTTCCACTCTCACTGACGGAAGAGAAGCTCCGCCGACTATTACCTGGCCTACGCCTTCAATCTGCGATATCTTCTGCGCAAGAATGGAGGATGCGGCATCATAAATCTGAGGGATCTGCAGAGTTTCAGAAGTAAGTGAAATTATCAGAACAGGCGACTCGGCCGGATTTACTAGGCGATAAGTAGGTTTGCTGGGAAGGTCGGTGGGTAGGTCGCTCTGAGCAGCATTGATGGCGGCCTGCACATCCCTCGCGGCGCCGTTTATGTCGCGGTTAAGGTCAAACTGCAGGACGACCCTTGTCGAACCCAGTGTGCTTGTGGAAGTCATTTCAGTGACATTGGAGATGTTGGAAAACTGTTTTTCCAACGGCGCTGCGACTGAACTTGCCATTGTTTCAGGGCTTGCCCCCGGAAGCGAAGCCGAGACCTGGATTGTCGGGTAGGCTATCTGTGGAAGAGGGGAAACAGGAATGAAGGGAACAGCGGAAAGGCCGAAGAGGACAAATGCGACAGCCAGAAGAGTTGTCGCTACAGGCCGTTTAATAAAAGGGGCTGATATATTCATTTCCTACTTCTCTGATGAAATGGTGCTTATAGAGTTCACCTTTTTGCTTAAGCGGCAGAACCAGAGATAAATAACCGGCGTAGTATAGAGTGTCAGGATCTGGCTGAACAGCAGCCCCCCGATGATTGTCGCCCCGAGCGGGCGACGGAGTTCGGAGCCAATCCCGCTGCCGAGCAGAAGGGGCAGGGCACCGAGCATGGCAGCCATGGTTGTCATCAGGATTGGCCTGAATCTTAGCAGGCAGGCATGGAATATTGCTTCGTATGAGCTTTTGCCGTTATTGCGCTCTTCTTCAAGTGCGAAGTCCACCATCATAATGCCGTTCTTCTGGACTATACCTATAAGCAGGATGATGCCAATGAGGGCGATAATGCTTAACTGCATTTTGCACAAGAGCAACGCAAGTATCGCTCCGACGCCTGCAGAAGGCAGTGTAGAAAGGATTGTTATAGGATGTATAAAGCTCTCATAGAGAATGCCAAGAACGATATAGACGGCAATAAGGGCAGCGAGTATGAGGAGAGGTTCATTGGCCAGGGACGACTGGAAAGCCTGAGCCGTACCCTGGAAACTCCCGTGTATGCTTGCAGGCATTCCGATCGCGTCGGCCGTATCGTTGATTTTCTCGACTGCAGCGCCGAGTGAAGCTCCGGAAGCGAGATTGAAAGAAATTGTTACAGCCGGGAATTGCCCGAGGTGGGTGACGAGGAGCGGTGCGCTGATTATTTTCGTGTCAGAAATGACATTCAGGGGTACTTGTCCACCGCCTGCTGAAGCAATGTAGATGTTTTTCAGGATCCGCGGATTCTGCTGGAATTCAGGTTTGACTTCAAGTATCACATGATATTGATTCAACTGGGTAAAAATCGTGGAAACCTGTCTCTGCCCGAAAGCATCGTAGAGCGTATTATCTATTACATCAGTAGTAATGCCGAGGCGCGAAGCTGTGTCGCGGTCAATCTTAATATAAGCTTTCATGCCGTTGTTCTGCATATCGCTGTTTACCTCTGTTATTTCCGGAATATCCTTGAGAGCTTCAAGGAATTTAGGCGCCCAGATGCTCAGTTCGTCCGGGTTTGGATCATCAAGCGTATATTGATATTGGGTACGGCTTACAGTGTCGTCCACCGTGATGTCCTGAACAGGCTGCATGTAGAGGGTTATGCCTTTGATTTTAGCCAGTTCGGGCTGAAGGCGGTTTATCACATCAGTGGCGCTTATCCTGCGTTCTTCAATCGGTTTTAGATTTATCATGATCCTGCCGCTATTTATCGTGGTATTTGTGCCGTCAATCCCAATAAATGAGGAGAGGCTTGCTACAGCGGGATCCTTGAGCACTGCTCTGGACAGGAACTGCTGATGTTTGGACATTTCTGTAAACGAAGTTTCCTGAGCCGCTTCAGACATCCCGATGATAAGCCCGGTGTCCTGAATCGGGAAGAATCCTTTAGGTATAATATAAAAGAGGAAAATGGTAAAAAACAGTGTGCAGAAAGCCACCAGGAGAGTGAGTTTCTGGTGTTTGAGCACCCATCTTAAGGTTATGCCGTAAAAATATATGACTGAGTCTATAACCTTTTGGGAAGTATGGTAGAACCTGCCCTGTTCGCTTTCGGGTTTAAATTTCAGGAATCTGGCGCTCATCATCGGCGTGATGGTCAGAGAGACCACAGCCGAGATCATAATCGTCACAGCCAGAGTGATGGCAAATTCCCTGAACAGCCTTCCGACCAGGTCTCCCATAAATAGAAGAGGGATCAATACCGAGATGAGGGAGATGCTCAATGATAAGATAGTAAATGCCATCTGCCCCGAACCTTCCAGCGCCGCTTCAAGAGGTGTTTTTCCTTCCTCGATGTATCTGGCGATGTTCTCCACCATTACTATGGCATCATCGACGACGAAACCAGTGGCTATGATTAAAGACATAAGCGAAAGATTGTTAAGGCTGAATCCAAGCAGATACATCACTCCAAGTGTCCCGACGAGTGACAAAGGAATGGCTACGCTCGGGATGATTGTGGCTGTAAAGGTTCTCAGGAAGACGAATATAACGGCAATGACAAGGGCTATCGAAAGCATGAGTTCAAACTGCACATCGCTGACTGAGGCTCTGATCGTTACTGTCCTGTCAGTGAGTATTTTGACATCCACAGAGGAGGGCAGGGAACTTGTAAGCTGAGGAAGCATTTCTTTGATCCTGTTTACTACTTCTATGACATTGTAACCGGGCTGGCGCTGAATATTTAGGATGACAGCAGGGGTTTCGTTCATCCATGCCGCCAGGTTGACATCTTCAGGCGCGCTGATTACATCTGCCACATCAGAAATTCTCACGGGAGCGCCATTTGAATATGCTATAATCAGAGACTTGTATTCCTGAGGCGTGAAGAGCTGGTCATTTGTTCCTATTACCGAAGACTGCCTCGGGCCGTCAAAACTGCCTTTAGCAAGGTTCTGATTGGCAGAATTGATGGAATTTCGAAGGTCTTCAAGAGTCAAGTTGTATGCAGCAAGCGATAGGGGGTTTGCCTGAACTCTTACTGCTGGCCTCTGCCCGCCACTGATGCTTACAAGGCCGACGCCTGACAACTGCGAAATTTTCTGGGCCAGCCGCGTATCGGCCAGATCCTGCACCTGTGTCAGAGGAAGAGTTTTTGACGAGAGAGCAAGTGTCAGGATAGGGGGATCGGCTGGATTTACTTTGCTGTAAACTGGAGGATTGGGCAGGTCATCAGGGAGGAATCCGGAAGCAGCGTTTATTGCCTCCTGAACTTCCTGTTCGCCGACATCGATATTCAGATCCAGGTCAAACTGCAGGACGATGACAGAACAGCCGAATGAACTCGTCGATCTCATCTGTTTGAGCCCTGCCATCTGGCCGAACTGGACTTCCAGCGGAGCTGTAATTCCCGTGGCAACTACATCGGGGCTAGCCCCGGGGTAGAAAGTGAGTACCTGTATTGTCGGGTAATCAACTTCTGGTAGAGCCGAAACCGGCAGCTGAAAGTATGCGACGGCTCCGGCAAGCATTATTGCAATACCTATAAGGGTCGTTGCCACCGGGCGGAGGATGAATATCTTTGAAAGGTTTACTTTGCCGGACATGGCTTTAACCCTGAGAAGGATTATCTGAATGTCTCGGCTGCATTACTTCGACTTTAGTCCCTTCCCTGAGCCTTTCAATGCCGTCTATCACTACCAGATCTCCTTGTGAGAGGCCTTTTTTTATGGACATGGAGTCCCCTTCTGTGTGCCCGTGCTCTACAACTTTCGCTGAAACAGTCTGGTCTTTATTGACTACATAGACAAAGTCTCCCTGAGGGCCGTGCTGAAGAGCGGCTGTCGGTATTATCAGAACATTCTTTTCAATATTCAGAAGCAGATGGGCGTTTACAAATTGATTTGGATATAGTTTGCTGTCAGGATTGGCAAATGTGGCTTTGAACTGGATTGTGCCAGTAGACGAGCTTATCTGGTTGTCAATAGATGTAAGAGTCCCGCTTATAATTCTCTTAGAGTCATTCCTATTGTACGCATCTACAGAAATCTGGTTTTTCCCATCTTGATACTTTTCAAGTATTTGCTGAAGATCGTCCTCTGGCAGAGAGAAAAGCACATAAATCGGGTCTAGCTGATTGATAGTAGCTATTCCTTGCGAACCGTCTGCGGAAACAATATTGCCGGGATTAATGCTCAGAAAGCCTGCTATGCCGCTTAACGGCGCGGTAATTTTCGAGTATGTCAGCTGAAGCTGGGCATTATCAAGAACTCCCTGGTCATACTCTACCTGCCCCATAGCCTGGTAATATGAGGCCTCTTTAGAGATGTAGTCCAGTTTATCAACCGCATTCTTTACCACCATCTGCTTATAACTCTCATATTGGGCTTTGGCATTGTCCTGCAGAGCTTTATCTTTGACTAACTGACCTTCGGCCTGTTTTATCATAGCATCGAAGGGGCGGGAATCTATCTCTGCAAGAAGGTCACCCTTGTTGACAAACTGGCCTTCCTTGAAGTGTACAGACATGAGTTCTCCGCCGACCTGGCTTTTAAGCACGACACTGTTTATGGGGATGACTGAGCCGAGGCCGTTCAGGAAAACCTTCATATCTCCAACTCTTGTTTCAGTAGCATAAACAGGTACAGCGGAAGGCGGAAGAGCCTGTTTTCTGCTGCCATATTCTATTCTTCTTCCTATAAGGAGAAGTATTACTATAAGAATTGCTATTGTAATCCATAGAGGCCACTTCTTTTTTCTTTGAGAAGGTTGTGGGGATTTTTTTTCGGTTTCGCTGTTATTCATAAATTCATATCCATGTGCTAAAAAATTAAACAAAATAATCCAGATACATTATAACTGCAATTATGGAAATAGTAATACTTCCTAGGGGCTTCTGAGCGAAAATTTATAAAAGTTTGATTGTCAAGAGTACGAGACCGAGTGTTTCAGAGAGTTCAACTGAAGCTCCTAGAATGTCTCCTGATATGCCTCCTAGTTTAGCCTTTACCCTGCTGTTGAAATAGATAACAATCAGTATCAGTATTATTGTGGTTATAAGAATATCCCAGTTCATGAATATGCACGGAGCAGTATACAGGAAGGTTACAAAAACAGTCAGCCACGGAATCTTTCCTATTATTTCCTTCCCCATGCCTCTTTCGAAGGGGTAGAATTGTCCGATTTTTATGAGAAAGACCATTATGAATCTGGCAATAACAATCATTGAGAATATGCTCCAGTATTCATTTTCTCTGATAAGTATAAAAATAGCGCAGATTTTAGCGCTCAAAAGCAATATCAATCCTATAGTCGCGAAGGCTCCCAATCTGGAGTCATGAAGAATTTCAATTCTCTTCGAAGGAGGGGCGGAACACATCAGGGCATCGCAGCTGTCGGCAAAACCGTCGAGGTGCAGTCCCCCTGTCAGAAGAAAAAGAAGTGCTGTTATTCCAATAGCTTCAATTATGTCGTTAATATAGAAAATATGGGATAATGCATAAAATGAAAGAACGCAAAAGAAACCAAGAATATAGCCGCATAAAGGAAAAAAATTAACGCTACTGAGGAAAGTTTTTTCGTCTGGCAGGTCTTTAAATCCTGACGGAATTGTGGTAAGCAGAGAAAGGGCAAATCTAAAACTCTTCATTTTATCTCCATAGGTATTCCTGAAACCATAAAAATTACTTTATCGCAAACTTTGGCAAGTTTCTGGTTTATCTGCCCAAGCTGATCCCGGAAATTCCTGCCGTCTTTTGTTTCAGGAACTATTCCCAGTCCTACTTCATTGGTAACAAGGACAATTGGAATATCAACTTTTATCAGGCCTTCAAGCAGCGAATTGACTCTTGAATTCATATTATCTTTCTCAGCGTACATCAGATTGCATGTCCACATCGTTATGCAGTCGACTACAATCATATCAGCGCCTTTTCCGATTGCCTCAAGAATAGCGTTATCCAGGTTGTAACGCTCTTCGATTGTCAGCCATCTGCTGTCTCTTTCTTCTTTGTGTTTTATGATTCTGTCTGTCATTTCTTCATCGCCGGCCCAGCCCGTGGCAATATAGAAAGGAGATTTGCATGATCTGGCAAGCTCCACTGCATACGAACTTTTGCCGCTTCTTACTCCGCCTGTCAACAAATATTTATTATTTTTTTTCATCAATGCCTTTTTTATAAAGTAAATCATTTATTATATGAATTGTTTCAAGCATTCTAGGCCCGAATACCGATAACAGATTTGGGTCAAGATCCGTGTAGACACGATTGTCTTGCACGGCTTTCAGAGAGCTCCAGCTAAGTTGTTTTTTTAGTTCAAGACCATAATCGAGTGGAAGACCGGGAGCTATTATTGCATCGGGGTCAGCTGAGATAACGCTTTCTTTTGCTATCTCAAAGTAATTACGGTTTATATCAGAAGTTATGCTGATGCCTCCGGCCAAATTTATAAACTCATTAAGAAAAGATTTATTGCCAATAGTGATAAGGGGAGTGTTCCAGATTTCCCAGAATACTTTAGGCTTTTTATCTGTTGCTATTGATTTACTGGATAACAATAGTTTCCTGACTCCTTCTTTGACTCTATCTATCTCTTTTTTTGCTTCTTTTTGTTTATTCAGGATAGTTCCTATTTTATTGACAGTAATGTAGTACTCGTCAAAGCTCTCAGTGGGAAGTAAATAGAATTTAATTCCCAGATTTTCAATGACGCTGGCATCAGAAGGATTCATAAGGAGCGAAGAGACCACCGCGTCCGGGTTTAAAGATAAAACCGTCTCAATGTTTGGAACTCCCATATTGCCTACTATCGGGACATCTTTGATTTCCGGCAGGTAATCGCATGCGGATGATTTTCCTACCAGGGAAGAACGCCCGCCAAGAATTAATATAATTTCGGTTGTATTTGGTGTGATAGAAACAACTCTGGGTATATGCTCAGCTTGCAGAGATAGAAAAGGGAAAAAAGCTAAAACAAGAAAGAACCAGATTGTTTTGAAATTATACCCAAAGGGTATTTTAATATGTGGTTTTATTTCGCACATATGAACTCATTTTGTGTAAATATTTTTCGAAAATAATTTCGCTTTAAGTATAAATGTCATAAAGTAATTTTTTCTGCTTCTGATCTTGCCCACTTATCTGCCGAAAGTATCTCTTTAAGTGAAGGTTTGGTTATCACTGAGTGTTTTTCCATAGTTTTTATGATAATATCCCAAATTCCTGGAAGCGGTATACATCCCGCCTTGAATTTTTCAAAAGCAACTTCATTCGCGGCATTCATTACTGCTCCCATGGTTCCTCCGGCTCTTATCGCATTATAGGCAATATCAATGCTTGGATATTTAACTCTGTCAGGTTCCATAAAGGAAAGAGTGCCTATTTTAGAAAGAGATATGAACGGTAATTTGTCTGCCTTTTCAGGATAAGTCAGGGCATGCTGGATAGGAGATTTCATATCTGTTATCCCCAACTGTGCCAGAATCGTTCCGTCATTAAATTCAACCATTGAATGAATTATGGATTGCGGGTGGATAATTACATCTATTTTTTCAGGAGGCATATCGAAAAGATGGTGAGCTTCGATAATTTCAAGAGCTTTGTTCATCAGCGTGGCGGAGTCAAGGGTAACTTTCTCGCCCATATTCCATGTAGGATGTTTCATGGCATCGGCAAATGAGGCTTTGAACATTTCTTCTTTCGTATGATTTCTGAAAGCTCCTCCGCTTGCCGTAAGGATTATTTTTGAAACATCGCCGTGGTTTCTGCCATCTAGGCATTGGAAAATGGCGCTGTGTTCGCTATCGACAGGGAGCATCCTTACGCAGTTTTTTTTTACTTCAGGCATAACTACATCTCCAGCCATGACAAGGACTTCCTTGCTCGCAAGAGCGATGTCTTTTTTTGCTTTTATTGCTTCAAGTACCGGCATAAGCCCGGCAGTGCCGACAACGGAACAAAGGACTATATCAACTTCTTTAAGAGTGGAAATTTCAATCATTCCCTCAATGCCGCAAAGTATTTTAACCGAAGATGGAACTAGCTGCTTGAGTTTTTCTGCGGAATTCTTATTGCAGACGGCGAATTTACACCCGAATTTCTTTACCTGTTCGGCAAGTACTTCGATATTGTTGTTTGCAGCTACAGCAAGCAGACGCAGTTTGTCAGGATGATTTTCAATGACTCTTATAGCGTTTGTGCCTATTGAGCCTGTAGAACCGAGTAAAACAATATTTTTCATGCAAGTATCATGCCTTTAAGGTTCGCAAGCCTTTCTTAAAATATCATTTAGATCATTCGGATTAAATGAGACATTCCATAGCCATCTGCCAAAACCTCCATGCTGATTAACAGCTCTGCACCATTCATCAAGGAAAGCTCTTTTATTTTTGTCATTTTCAGTATCTTGGCCTTTAGTCTCAAGTATCAGATATGATTCATTTTTAAGTTTGATTATAAAGTCGGGAAAATATCTTCTAATGATTCCCTGACAATTGTAGTAGACTACAAAATTAAGGTGATCATTTTTGACAAATGAGTTAACATAATCTGATTCATTGATAGTCTTTGCTTCCATGTATTCCCACTTGCTGTCGAAAACTACAAAGTTCACATGAGATTTACTGAAGTTTTCGCAAGGTTTGCTTGTCCACCATGTTCGAATGTCAGATGTGGAGCGGATAGGATGTTCTTTATCAAACACCGGAGTGATGTGTTTTGTGTTTTCTGCTTTGATCTCATTCCATATATGCTGAATGACCTTGTTCATATTAAGCATAATCAGGACTCTCTTTCTAGTTTCATCCTGATTAAATAGAGGATCTTTGATTAGGATTTTGCCTGAAAGGATAAATTTTTCTATCAAACCGATTAGTTGAACAAGAAATGATTCCTTGTTTCCTTTCCAGTCCGTTTTTTTTTCAGAATTATAAATTGTTGAAGCGATTTTGAATATAATTGATTGCAAGCGGAATTTTTCGCCAATCTCTTTCAGGTCAATTTCTGTCAGCGCGGCAGGATTGGGCTTTCCAGCGATGATAGCCGCAAGTTCAGCTTGAGTAATAGACTTATAAGGATCAAGGTCAAGCGTCGCTGTTTTATTTAAGTCCAGGGCAAGCTCATTTCTATAAACATGATCTATTCGCAGGACATTTGGAAAAGTTATTTCGTGGTCAATTTTTTCTTTGATAGATTCTATTTTAGTCTTTGGTTTTGGCGGTGGAGGAGGAGAGCCTTCTCCGCCTTCATGAGGAAGGAATGTAAAAGGAACACCAAAAATATTAACATATTCAGGTTCAAATAAACCATCTTCTGCGACATCGTAACTTGTCCGTCTCAGACCTCTGCCGACGACCTGTTCGCAAAGAAGCTGACTGCTGAAGGCTCTAAGTCCCATGATGTGCGTAACTGTCTTGGCATCCCAGCCTTCGCTTAGCATCCCTACGGAAATTACATTGCGTATTTGTTCTCCGGGCTGCCCAATTTTACCGACGCTATCAACAGTTTTCCTGAGAAGTTCAGCCTGTTGCTTCTTAGTTAACTTTTTCTCTTTTGGCGCATCGTCTGTTTGTTCTTCTTCAGTATCCTCGTTTGAAACTATTTCAGTGGTTTCGGATTCTGCTTCAGCCTTGTCGAGGATGCTGCTGTCAATCTGAAGAGTTTTATCAGGCGCAATTAAATCTGCCAATCCTGCAATTTTCATATCGAAATAGTCATGATCAAAAGAATACTTTATCCTTGCTGATGTGAAAGTCGTGTTAGCCACTGTAATCATTGAAGGAGGGATTTTATAACCGACTCTTTCCCATTCATCTTTAGTGGCTTTCCAATCCTTTCCCAAGAGGATGTAGGCATTTTTAATTAAATCAGGGAGAGGCTCGCTTTCATCTGCCTTTCTATTGATGTCGTCTCTTACTGTTTGGTCAGCATAAATATGATAGAGCCTTGAGCGCAATTCGTTATCAGTATTGCCGTCATCTCTTATTACCACGCGCGGAGTTTTAACCAGCCCTGATTCAATAGCGTCATTTAATCCAAAGTCACTGACAATCCATGGGAAAAGAGCTTCCTCAGAGGCTTTTTTTCCTGAAGGCGCAAATGGCGTAGCGGTCATGTCAAAACATTTGATTATATTCCTTGCTCTGTGAATCCTGTCTAGTCCGCCTATCCAGACGGTGCTCTCTTCAATATCTTCTTTCTTTACGCCTTTAATTTTGCTTTCCGATGGTACTCTCCAGGCGTGATGGGCTTCGTCATTAATCACAATCAAGTTGGAGGCGGAGGCCATATCACCCAAAACTTCCCGTACATAAGCATCATCGCTTTTGGCTCCTCGCTTGTCAACTGTTTTCTTTTTAGATAGTTTTTCTTCGCTGTCCCAGGCTAAAGCATGCCAATTGATAATCTTGATTTTTCCCTGCCTGAGGTTTTCCATCAGCCCGCTTGGGACAATGTTGAATTCTTCGTAGTAGTTAGCCGTATCAAAAGGGTTTAATACGCTTAAACGGTTTCTTACAGTTAAACCAGGCGCTACCAGTAAAACATTTTTTGAAAATCGCGTGTCTTTACCGTTAGCTATTTTGTTTAAAATTTGCCATGCGATAAGCATTCCCATTACTATGGTTTTTCCTGAACCTGTCGCCATCTTGCTACACAATCTAGAGAAATCTCCGCCATCGCCCGGGATTTTGACTCCAGTCTTGTCAGCGTCAGGAGCTTCTGTAAGCCAGATCAGAGTCTCGATGGCTTCCAGTTGGCAAAAGAAGAGTCTGCGGTCTTTGCGCTCTTCTGGATCCTGCCAATGTGTGAGGAGCCGTTTTGTTATCCCAGTTACTCCGGGATAACCCTCTTCCTGCCACTTTTTGATTTTTGGCCTGATATAATTGACAAGAGGGATTTCAATGAATTCTCCAGGGTCATCAAAGGCTTTTGAGCTTTCTGAAGCAACTATATAGCCAGCCGGTCTCCTCCCTTCGTTAAGTACAAACTCTCTTGTTTCCCTTAAATACTCCCAATATTGAGCGGGTTCTTCATAAGGCGAATTTATTATGAGTTTGTCTATCTTCTTCATTATAAGAGATCAAGCGACTCTCTTTAGTATTTTTCTGCTCAAATCATCTTTGGCATCAAGTGAAGATATTATTTCTCCTCCAACATTTATAAGCCGCTTGGAGTCATTCTTAGGTACTGAGTCAAAATCAGAAAAAACTATTAAAGATTCAAACTTTGCATTATGCCTTAAGAGTCTTTCGATAATTATTGTAGTTAGCCTGGCTTTATCTCTGTTCGGAATGCCAAAAAGGTATAGAGGTTCTTCTTTTTTCCCTTTGATGTAGTAGTCAATAGGATAATCTTCTGCACTTTCCATTCCTTTAAAGATGTAGTCTCTTATAATTTTTTCTTCATCAACAATTTTGATTATGGAACGGTCTAAATCTTCATAGAAGGTATTTTCAACCCTTGTCCGATTCAGAAAAGTAAGATCGTAGATTTTTGTAAGAGCCTGTCCAAAACGGAAAAGATTTATATGTATTTCATTGCTGGCAGATTCAAGGTAGAATTCTCCATCATCTTCCTTCATGCCTGTTTCGAGCTGGATTTGCTGCAATAGCGCGCCTCTTGTTCCTTTCTGGAATTCATCTATATCGTTTTCATAGCTTAAATGCATAAGCGTGTGTCCGGCATCTGTTATTTTGAAACCGCCCGTAGATATCTCTTTCAGGTATATCTGATATGGATCTCCATCTGGAAAATAAAATGGAGTTTCAACCCTGATGAGGTGTTCATTTTTTCTGGCCACTTTTATGTCAGCGCAAAAGCTGGCGCATAATATTTTCTGTAGATCATCTATATTGCATATCGTACTCATAGTTTAAATTCTCCTTGCATAGGGTTTATATTCAGACCTTCTATATTACAGTCCTGTATCAAACAGAATAGAGCTTCTTCTAAAGTTGAATATCTGGATGATTCTTCAGCAAATCCATCGGCAATACCTGTTTCATCCAGATACTTTTTAGTCGCTTTGTGAATATGACAAATAAAACTGAGTCTATTCCTCTCAATTTTATTAAAGTGAATATGGCTAGAGCCATTATATCTTATAAGTGTGAAATATTCTCCGCCAGTCATCAACCATGAAAGGCCGCAGGAAAAATCATCTGACATCCCTAGATAATAATTCTGCCTGAGATATAAATCGTAGCGGTTACCTTCTTCATCATAGAGTGTATAGGTCGCTCTTTCATTTCCTGACTCTCTTTTTTTTCTTGTTCGAGGGTTTTCCACGGATTTTTTAATCTTTATAAGTTTAGAAATGAATTCGTCTGTTATGACTTCAAGTCCCATAAAATTACCCCTTGATTATCTTTAGACTTTCTATCCCTCTGGCATCTATTATTTAGACTGCAACGGCCTTGTCTGGTGTGAACGGGAGGGAAGAAGTTCCATTGAATGCTTCGATTTTTTCTTCGTCAATTTCAGCTTTGAGGTTTTTGGCCAGACTCGCCCATCCCTCTTTGGCTCCTGCCATTGGGAAGAAGACCTGTGACGGAAATAAACTTCTTCCGTCATAATCCGTATCGAGCATCCACATGGCAATATCGCCTTTGCTTCCGCTCTCAACTGTGCCTGTTTTCGGATTATAATAGTCAAATCCAAGTACTTCGACTACATATTTCCCGTCAGACTGTTTTATAAGCTGAACATCCGGTTGGCCTATTAACCAGAAACTTTCATTGCTGGAGCGTTTCTTTTTGAGGTCATCTGTCATCAGGTCAGCATTCATCTGGGCTTTGAGCAGTGTAACTCCCGGCCAGTTCGTTTCGTCAATGTCTTTGCTGGCTTCTTCATCAAACTGAAAAGCGCAGAAAAGTATCATATCAGGTTTGGGTCTCATGTGGCCTGCTTCTTCCAATGCCAGTTCTACCATACGCTGTTCCAGCGGGGCGTGTTCAGGCCCGAATGAAACCAGAACCCGTTTCGGACTATTTTCTTTTGTTTCGGCCTCAGCCTGCAGATAACGAGTTCCGCTCAGAGTTTCGACTCTCGTGAACTCAATTAGTTTTCCTCCCTTGGCTCTGACTCCGGCTCTGAGAAGTTCATCTTTCCATTCGCTCTGCCTGAGAGTCTCGCCGCTTCGGGCGATGGAAGTGGATAGTGGTTGGTGGATAGTGGATAGTTCCTCGCCGCTCATCACTGCTATTGGAGCCGGAACTGCTTCGACGGTGAATGGTTCGGTAACTCTCTGTCTTTTCCTGTCAGTAAACGGCTGGTCGTAAAGAGTTTCCTGCGATGGAGGATCGTTGTTTGCAATTGATTTAAGCGTAATGTGCGGAACTGTCTTGTACTTAAAACCGCTTCCTACTCCTTCATTTGGATATGCCAGTTCATAATAATCAAAATTCGCTGTCATCAATCTCTGTTTTGCCAAGGCAATAGCTACTCTCGATGTGTCACAGGTGATCCATCTTCTGCCCCAACTTTCAGCTACATAAGCTGTCGTCCCGCTTCCGCAGGTGATATCCAATACCAAATCCCCTGGGTCGGTCGTCATGAGAAGACAGCGTTGTATGACTTTAGGGTTTGTCTGAACAACATATTTTTTTGTATCAGTAAAGCTACCTGTAATCATATCATTCCAAATATTATGTATGATGGTAATTGGAAAATCAGTCAGAAAACTTTTAAAGCGTAAAGAATTTTCTGTAGTAAAAAATCTATTTTGCTTAATAGCATTTTTAAGCCCATCGACTGTTACTTTCCAGTGATTATTTACAGGTGGTACCCATGTTTTGCCTTCAAATTCAACGCTTTGATTTGTTGATGTCTTTCCTTGTGATATTAGAGAAACGGACTGAAATCTTTTCCAGTCTTTTGGAATAAGTGTTGGATTCTCTAATTCTTCGTAAGTAAGTGTTCTAAAATATGTTCCATCTGGAGCTTCAATATACTTATATAAATCAATCTTTCCCAGTTTTTCTTTTTCCAGAAAAAGCGCTCTATATTTTAGTAATTTAATATCCTTTGCATACCATAAGATAATGTCATACACAGGAGCTAGAAAATTACTTGTTGCGTATGGGGTTGTTTGAAAAGCAATTTGGCTCACAAAATTCTCTCTGCCGAACACTTCGTCCATGATTTCGCGGACATGGTGTACATTTTCATCGCTGATCTGGACAAAGACGCTGCCGGATTCATCGAGCAGGTCTCTGGCGAGAAGTAGCCTGTCTCTGAGGTATGTCAGGTACGAATGAATCCCGAGTTCCCAGGTATCGCGGAAGGCTTTTATCATTTCTGGTTCGGCTGTGAGGTCTTCATCCTTGCCGTCTTTTACATCGCGTTTATTGACAAAGGGCTGGAAGTTTGAACCGTATTTAATGCCGTAGGGAGGGTCGAAGTAAACCATCTGTACTTTACCGCCCATGCCTTCCTTTTCGAGGAGGGAGTTCATGATAAGGAGGCTGTCACCGGCTATAAGGCGGTTAGACCAGTTTTCCTTGTGTTTGTAAAATTCAATGGCTTCCCTGAGAGGCTTTTTAGTTTCCTCGAAGAGGCTGGGTTGGAGGAGTCCTGTTTCTTCCTTTCTGACGGATTCTATTATGCGCCTTGGGTCAATGCGTTCATGGACATGCAAACTCACTGTCGGGACTTCAAAACAGGTGTGTTCAGCCTTCCCTGCCCATTGGAGCTGGGGATCAAGATGCGGGTCATATGAGTATTGTTTTTTCTTCTGTCCGCCATTATCTGTGTGGGCGTCAACGAGGCCTACAGGAGGATTATTCAGCCTCTCCTTGTCCTTATGTTCATACTGTTCAATCGGTTTAGATGAGTCTGCTTTCTTTCTTGCCATTTAGTATTTTTCCGGAATTTGTTTGATATATGCTAAGCTATTGTAACAGGGCAGCTAGCAAAAGCAATAACTTTTTATTTCTCAATGATGATTGTCACCGGACCTGAGTTTGTCAGGCTGACTTCCATCATAGCTCCGAAAATACCTGTTTCTACTTTTATTCCATGACTTTCGATTTTCCGGATGAAATATTCGTAAAGAGGGATTGCCTGATCAGGTCTGGCGGCTTCAGAGAAACTAGGCCTTCGTCCTTTGACAGCATCACCATAGAGAGTGAACTGTGATATGAGCAGAACAGCTCCTCCTACCTCTTTCAGGCCAAGATTCATTTTGCCTTCGGCGTCTTCAAATATCCGGATGCCGGCTATTTTGTCTGCCAGAAAATCGGCTTCCTTCTTTGTGTCGCTATGAGTTATACCCAGTAAAACCATGAAGCCCTTATCTATTTTGCCTGTTATCCTGTCATCGACTTTTACTGAAGCATGAGAAACTCTTTGTATCACGATTTTCATGGAGACCACCGGCAGAGCCAGAAATTTCATTGTGAAACTTTTTGAACATTCAATATCCAACAAAGAATATCCAATTACTAAGTAAATGCATTTCTCATTGTATTTTCGTTGGGAGTTGGGCGTTCCTTGTTGAGTGTTGGTGATTCAGTTTCATATCAGCATTAGTTATCTATTTGCAATCCCATTGAGTAGGCATTGTGAAAAATACCGTTGATAAGAAAATCTGATTCACCAAATATTGTTTTCAGATGTCTGAACAAATCAGGCGCATCCGCTGTTTCAGCGCGCCTGATTGTCAGCAATTTGCCATTCTTAAGCTTAAATTGTTTCATAAAATTCCCTCTAATCAGAACTGACAGCTTAAAATTATTCTATCTCAAGCTTATCAGACAATAAGATGTTTAGGAAATTTCAGCAAAATACAATTTGCTTCTATGGCAAGTTCTCTTGCTTTATTTGATTTCAGCCAGAGCTGCTTTTCTGCTAAGCTTGATTTTGCCTCTTACATCGAAGCCAACGACCTTAACTGTCATCTTGTCACCAAGTTTGCAGATTTCTTCTGCATTGTTAACTCTATAATCTGCTAATTCAGAAATATGAACAAGCCCTTCCTGGTTTGGAAGGAATTCAACAAATACTCCGAACTCTTTGATACCTGTTACTTTGCCGCGGTAAATCTTTCCGATTTCTACTTCAGCAGTATAGCCGTTAACTTCATCCAAAGCTGTTTCAAGGGCATTTTTATTGGTGGCAAAAATAGTTACTGTGCCGTCATCTTTTACATCAATCTGTGCGCCTGTTAGTTCGCAGATACCTTTAATAATCTTTCCGCCGGGGCCGATGAGAGCGCCGATTTTTTCAGTGCTTATTTTCATTACATGAATTCTCGGAGCAAAAGGACTGAGATCTGTTTTAGGGGAAGAAATGCAATTATAAAGAACATCAAGGATTTTTTCCCTGTTAGTCTTATTTTTATACATACCTTCCATTATCAAATCAATTGATATGCCAGGAATTTTGAGGTCAAGCTGAAACCCTGTTATGCCTTTTTTTGTTCCAGCTACCTTGAAGTCCATATCTCCGTAGTGGTCTTCCGCGCCGATAATATCAGCCAGCAATACTGCTTTTTCGCCTTCTTTGATAAGGCCGCATGAAATTCCAGCCACATGGCCTTTTATTGGAACCCCTGCGTCCATAAGGGCAAGAGAACCGCCGCAGATGCTAGCCATTGAAGTAGATCCGTTTGAACCCATGATTTCAGATACGCATCTGACAGTGTATGGGTACTTATCTGGCATAACCTGCAGCAGAGAGCGTTCTGCAAGGTTTCCATGTCCGATTTCCCTTCTGCCTGGACCTGCGATTCTTCCGACTTCACCGACACTGTAGTTGGGAAAGTTGTAGTGAAGGAAAAATGTTTTCTTTGTAAGTCTTTCAGGGCTTACTATTGAATCAGATTCCTGAGCGTCTTTCGGGGATCCCAGTGTAGCCATTACAAGCGCCTGTGTTTCTCCTCTCTCAAAGAGTCCTGTACCGTGGGGTCTGGGGAGAAAACCTGTTTCTGCATGAAGAGACCTAAGGTCATCAACTGTTCTTCCATCAGATCTTTTTCCCTTGATAAGGATTGCATCTCTTATTGTTTTTTGAACTTCAGCATCGAAAGCCATCCTTAAGTGGAATTCCAATTTAGTTTCTTCTTCCTGTCCGGCGAATTCAGGCCGTGCTTTTTCGAGCATTTCAGTGAATATTAGTTTAAGAGCATTGTTTCTTTCCTCTTTCCCTGGAATAAAACAGTCCTCATCGAGTTTTCCCTGACAGAATGAAGTAACAAGGCTCTTAACTTTTGCAGGGACTGTGTAAAGTTTCGGAGTTGATTTTTTCTTGCCTGCGAGTTTGGCAAGTTCAAGCTGGGCGTCAATCTGGATTTTTACCTGTTCATTGGCGAATTCAAAGGCTTTCCTGAATGTTTCTTCGTCAAGCTCTTTTGCATCACCTTCAATCATGATTATTTTATCTGCGAGTCCTGCGTAAATGAGCTCGAGAGAGCTCTTTTTTATTTCTTCAATCGTAGGATTAGCTATAAATTTACCATCTATAAGGGCGACTCTCAATGCTCCGATAGGTCCTTCAAAAGGAAGGTCGGAAACAGTCAGGGCGACTGATGCAGAAAGTATGGAAAGCACATCTGGTTCATTAACGAAGTCAGCGCTTAAAAGAGTTGACTGTACTTGTACTTCATCGAAGTATCCATTAGGGAAGAGTGGTCTAAGTGGTCTGTCTGCCATTCTGCAGATTAGGATTTCCCTGTCGCTTGGTCTATTTTCTCTTTTTATAAAGCCGCCGGGGAAAATTCCGGAAGCGCTGTATTTTTCTCTGTAATCTACCTGGAGCGGCAGAAAATCAGCATTTTCTTTTGCCTTGCCCGAGCAGGCTGCTGAAAATACGATTGTGTCTCCCTGTTTTACTGTGCAGGAGCCATTTGCAAGTCTTGCAAGTTTACCGGTCGAAATAGTTATTTCCCTGTCACCTGCCATTTTGAATGTAATACTCTTTTCTGACATGATTTTACCTCTTTTGTTTTAGTTAATTCGAAATATGAAAAGAGGAGGAAATTGAAAATACTATTGAGATATCTGTCTCAATTGTGGAACCGCGACAGCAATTTCCGACCCTTATATTCGGATGCTGTTGTCGCATGGATTCCACATATGTTTTCCTCAATTCTATCTCCTCAAAAAAATCAGGGTAAGCTTTTGGCTTACCCTTCATTAATCAATAGTTATTGATGACGGATTTTAAGATCCTGGATAAGCTTTTCGCATTCTTCAGGCTTTTCTCTCTTAAAATAATTGAGAAGTTTTCTTCTCTTATTTACCTTGGCAATAAGGCCTCTTCTTGAGCTGTGATCTTTCTTGTGCTCTTTGAGATGTTCTGTAAGAGATTTAATTTCAGTGCTTAATGAAGCTACCTGAACAGGAGCTGAACCTGTGTCATTTTTGGATAGTGCAAATTTATCCACTGTTTGTTTCTTTGCGTCTGATTTCATTAATCCTTTTTTCCTTATGTTTTTGATATATCAGAATTTATTGAAATATTTATAATAAATATAGAAGCTCTGAATTTATAGGAAGTTGCAGAAAATACAAGCTTATGTGTATTAAAATATTTTGAAGTTTAGATGCATTATGTATATGTTTTAGCTCACTATCTAAACATAATCGGATAAATTTTACAAAAATATATGACATTATCCCCGAGAAAAAAGGTTATTTCCGAAAAAGGAAAAGTAGTTATTAAAGTAGGTACGAGGCTCCTGACAGACATAGAAAAAATAAGCACTCTTATCGAACAGATTCATAAGATTAGACTCAAAGGCTATCAGGTTATACTTGTTTCCTCCGGAGCAGTAGGGCTTGGAATGAAGGCAATGCAGCTGGAAAAGCGCCCAAGGGAACTTTCAAAGAAACAGGCTCTTGCTTCTATCGGCCAGGGAAAACTAATGTCTATATATGACGCTGAAGCAAGAAAACATGGTTTTTATGTAGGGCAGATTCTGTTAACAATGTCTGGACTGAGGGACAGAGAGCAGCATTTGAACACTCTCAACTGCATTAATACGCTTCTTCAGATGGATGTCCTGCCGATCATCAATGAAAACGACTCGGTTGCTGTAGAAGAACTGACTTTTGGCGATAATGACAATCTGGCAACTCTTGTAGGAATGATGATGAGGTGTCAATTAACCATTATTCTGACAAGTGTTGACGGCCTTTATGAAGTCAATAATGGCAGCTTTGGCAAACGCTTCTCAGTAGTAGAGAAAATTACTCCTGAAATAAAAAAAATGGCTATGGGTACCGATGATGCCCAAGTATCAGTGGGCGGAATGGCAAGCAAACTCAAAGCAGCTGCTATGATTACTGAAGCCGGTGAGTATCTATGGATAGCCAACGGCAAAGACGCTTCAATTCTTGAAAAAATATTCAACGCAGAAGATGTCGGAACTTTGTTTCTGCCTCCTCCAAACAAGTTAATGTCTTCAAAAAAGCGCTGGCTTTCATTTTTTACAAAGAGTCAGGGGCAGATTCGAATAGACGAAGGCGCGGAAAAGGCTATTATTAATAGCGGAAGAAGTTTGCTTCCTTCAGGAATTTTAGCGCTGAAAGGCTCTTTTAGAAAAGGAAGCGCCGTAGATATTCTGAACAAAAGCGACAAACTCATAGCGAAAGGACTTACAAACTTTTCTATTGAAGATTTACGCAAAGTTATAGGCCTGAAATTAGACGAGGTAGATGAGGTTCTAGGTAAGCATGGTTATAACGAGGCAATACACAGAGACAATTTAGTTCTCTGCGATAGGGACTGAAAAAGGAGAAGCCGTATGAAAAAACTTTCACAGGAAGAGCTCAAAAGCGCATTGTTTGAAATGGGTGAAAATGCACTTGTTGCCTCAAGGCTGCTTGCGACAGCTCCGTCAGCTCTAAAGAATGAGTGCATTGAAATGACAGCTAAGGTTATTGAGCAGGACAAAGATCATATCATCAGTGAAAATCAGAAAGATATTGATGCGGCAATTAAGAATGGACTTTCAAAAGCTATGATAGACAGGCTCAGACTCGACGAGACAAGAGTAGAAGATATGGTAAGAGGGCTCAGGCAAATTGTGTCTCTGGAAGATCCTGTAGGAGAAATCCTTTCAAGTACTGTTCGCCCTAATGGACTTGAAATAAGAAAAATCAGTGTGCCGATAGGCGTCATTGCAATTATTTATGAATCAAGACCGAATGTCACAATTGATTCTGCGGCTCTCTGCCTAAAGGCAGGAAACGCAGTAATTTTAAGAGGCGGCTCAGAAGCTATCAACTCTAATCTGGCTTTAGTCCATTGTATTACCAAGGCCTGTCAGGAGGCAGTGCTTGACAGGAACGCAGTTCAGCTTATTCCCTGGACAGACAGGGAAGCTGTATCTGTAATGCTCAAGATGAACCAGTATATAGATTTGGTGATTCCAAGAGGAGGAGAGAATCTTATCAGAAAAGTTGTCGCAGAGTCAGCAATTCCGGTAATTAAGCATTATAAAGGAGTCTGCCATATATACATTGACAAAAACTGTAACTTCAAAATGGCATTGAACCTGATAGAAAATGCCAAATGCCAGCGTCCCGGAACTTGTAATGCGGCAGAACATCTACTGATTCATAATGAAATTGCAGACAAAATTGCCCCTAAAATAGCTGAAAGACTTCTGCCTAGAGGAGTTGAGCTCAGAGGAGATAATATATTTTGCGGACTTGTAAAAGAGGCAAAACCAGTGACGGATAACGAATGGTACGAAGAATATAATGATTTGATTCTCTCTTCACGAGTTGTTCCTGATCTTGATTCGGCAATAGCCCACATAAACAAATACGGCTCCAGGCATAGTGATTGCGTAGTTACTAATGATAAGCAAACGGCGGAACAGTTCATGGCACAGGTAGATTCTGCTGTTGTTTATCATAATGCTTCAACCCGTTTTACTGACGGTTTTGAGTTTGGCATGGGAGCAGAAATCGGTATCAGCACTGATAAAATCCATGCCAGGGGGCCAATGGGATTAAAGGAACTCACCAGCTATAAATACCTTGTTTACGGCTCCGGCCAAGAACGGAAATAAGAAACACTGTTAGCTAAAAGAACTTTTATTTAAGTAATCCTGAAAATGCACCTTGTCTGATATTGCGATAAAAGCAACACTAACTATAATCCTTTTATCTTTATATAATTATTGTAAAATATAACTACGAATAGTTGTATGGACTTAAATGATAAATTCTTTTTAGCCTTCAAAACTATAGCTGAGCTTGAAGAGCTTCCTTTAATTGCGCTTTCCAGCGAATTGAAGATTTTATTCTGTAATGAACCGGCAATTAAAAGATTTTCTCTTAATTGTGATTCGTTGATTAATAGAAGCGTAGATGAAGTTTTTGACGGGCTAAAGTTATGCCTTGAGCTTTTCTCCAATGCCATTAAAGATCAGAAACCCAAGAAAATTCCTAACGTAACTGCATTGAGCAGCTCCACTACGACATCTGAAATTACTCTTATCCCCTCTGAGGGCATACTGTATATACTTTTAAGAAGAGGATCTTCTTGTCAGGATTCATTAAGCACACAGCTTATTAATAAAAAAGAGATGCTGGGAAATTTAATTGCCTGCATTTGTAACAATTTTAACAATATTCTCGGGGCTATAAATGGTAATTCGTCAATTATCAAAAGCACTTGCGAAAACATCTCTGAAAAGAATACTAAAGAAGAAATTTGGGGATATCTTGATTTGATTGACAAATCCGTTGTAAGAGCTACAGAACTTGTTACACAGCTTAGTTCTTTTTCAGCTAAAATAAATCTCTCTTTTAAGGAAGTAGACCTGAATGATATAATAAGAAATATTTATATAGGATATCTTTCTAAACTTGGTTCAGAAATAACTGTAGACGCTGAAATCCTGTCGACTAAAGCAATGGTCAGGGTAGACTCGTCATTATTACAGACCGCTATAAGAGATATCTGTGAAAATTCAATTCACTCCATGACCATAATGAGAGGAGAAAAAGATTCTTCCAAAGGAGGTACTCTCAGTATCACTGTAGATCATGTCGAAACAGATAAAACCTATAGGATATTGCATCCCAAAGCTATAAGACCCAGTTATTGGATAGTAACTGTCGCTGATACCGGTGTAGGAATAAAAAAAGAACTTATAAAAAAAGTTATTAATCCTTTTTATACTGAAGGCAAATCAATGTTAAATCCTGATGGGCTTGGGCTTTCAGTAGCAAATACTACTATTCAGGAAAACGGAGGGTTTATTGAAATCGAATCCGAGGTAGGAGCAGGCACGAAAGTAATGATACACATTCCTGAACATAAACAGCAGGAAGATATAAATAAAAGTTTTGGAATGAGCGATTCCTGGATAATTAAAAAAGCTAATTCAGCAATCCTTAAAGGAATGGCTGGAAGCGAAAATATGGTATTAGTGGTTGATGATGACATTATTATGCGCAGGGTTGCAGAAGTTGTTCTGGAAAAGGCCGGTTATAAAGTGCTTGTAGCATCAGACGGAGATGAGGCGGTTAATATCTATAAGGAAAAATCAAAATATATTGCAGGAGTATTTCTTGACAACAGTATGCCTACAATGTCAGGCATTGAGGCTTTTTATGAAATGAAAAAGATTAATCCTGAAATAAAAGCACTTCTGATTTCGGGGCACGATGGAGACAGCGATGAAGTTAAGACGGCTATTAATAACGGGATGAAGGGGTTCGTGAAAAAGCCTTATACGATGATTGACCTGGGGAAAAAAGCTAAAGAACTTTTAGGATAATTGCTTCTGAATCATGGAGTAGAGCAGTTCAATTTCCTCTTTCCATAAAGTTTCGTCAATTGTTTCAAGAATAATCGGAATATTGTCAAACCTGTTATCATTCACGAAGCGTTTAAAAAAATCCAGTCCGAGATAGCCTTTGCCTATGCTTTCATGGCGGTCTTTTCTTGAGGCCAAGGGCACTTTTGAGTCATTAAGATGAATTCCTGAAAGATTTTCGAAACCTATAAGGTCACCGAATTTGTTCATGGTATCTTCATATTTTTCCTGGGTTTTAATATCATACCCAGCCGCGAAAGTATGGCATGTGTCAAGACATACTCCAATTCTTTTTTTATCAGGAACTTTTTCGATTATCGCGGCAATCTCTTCAAAACGCGAGCCGATATTCGAGCCTTGTCCGGCAGTATTTTCGATAATGATTTTTATATCTTTTACAGCATTTAATGAGATATTAAGGCTTTCTGCTATGAGATTGATACAGTTGTCAATTGAAATTTCATTCAGGTGGCTTCCGGGATGGATGTTCAGGCAAGTCAGGCCGAGCGCAGAGCATCTATTCATTTCATCAATAAAACTATCTATTGACTTTTGCCTGTTTTCCTTGACGGGGTTTCCTAGATTGATAAGATATCCTGCATGCGGAAGAACAAGTTTAGGGGCAAATTTATTCTCCTTCATTGCAGTCTTGAACTTTTGGATTGTAGAAGAGTCCAGAGGTTTCGCAGACCATTGCCTTTGATTTTTAACAAAAAGGGCAAAAGCCTTTGCATTGATATCAGCAGCATTCCCGACGGCATTATAAACGCCGCCCTCAGTACTGACATGAGCCCCGATATATTTCATATCAAACCTCTAGACTTGATCTTTGACTTACTCTACTGCTACAAGGACATTAGAAGCCTTTACTATGCTGTAAGCTTCTTTTCCTACCTGAAGACCGAGGTTCTTGACAGATTCTTTTGTGATGACAGAAGCCATCTTAATTCCACCCTGAAGTTCAATAATTACTTCGCTGTTTACTGCTCCTTCGGTAATTTGAATAACTTTGCCTTTAAAAACATTTCTTGCGCTGATTTTCATTTTATTCCACTCTTTTTATTCGTTAATAATTTCTCTCCATATGAGAGTATCAGATTAAATATCCTTTTAAGATAGATGAGAATGCCACTTTAAACAAAATCTGGACGAAAAATCATTCATAAGGTAACAATAAATAGAGGAAACGATCGAGGGTTTAATGTGATTTAGCATTCAGGTATTACTAGTTTTTACTGACTGGGGGACTTTAGTTTGATTGGATATTTTCATTATCCCAATAATCATTATTATCGCGCCTGCCCACGGAGTTAAAGTCAGCACATTTCCATTAATAAGATAATCTAGAATTATCACACTGAAGGGTAGCGCCAGTTCACAAATAGCCGAAACCATTGCTTTGACATATTTTAACCCAAAATAATATATAAACATTGAAGGAGGGCCTGCTATTATGACTATGGCTATTAGAAAAATATAATTATGAAAGGTTATTTGCCCGAAACACCAAAGAGTTCCTGTCATCAGGCATGCTATTACGCTGAAGATCGTTCCGAAAAAAAATCTATGAAATGTTATACTCAGAAAAGAAACAGAATTTGCAAGATACCTTCCCAGAATCGTATTAGTCGAAAATGAAAGCGCTGAGATTATAGAGAGCAAATATGCCATAAGATGAGAATTAGTTGTGGAAAAGTCAGGAGCATGAAAACCGAATGTAATCATATAAACGCCAACAAAAACTATTAAGCTCCAGAGAACAAAATTTTTTGCAAGTTTTTCCTTAAGGAAGATTAACGCTAAAATTACAGTGAACACAGGCTGAACTTTCTGGATAAGAACGACGACTGAAAGCTGTTTAAAGTTTACAAGAAACAAGGCCTTGACGATAGCCAGAGTCCCTATAACTCCGGAAAAGAGTGCGATAAGTGAGAGAAGAAAAAGAATTTTTCCGGGAATTTTCAAAGCATAGGCATATTCTTTGGGGCACAATACGCTCATGAGAATAAAGGATAAAAAGTTTTGGAGAAGTACCACAAAAGTTACAGGAAGATTGTAGAGATTAGGTATGAAAAATACCGCGGAAAGCCCCCAGCTTACAGCCGCTGTAATTATCAGAATAATTCCCAGTGAGCTATTCAGCCTTACTTTATTCAAAATATTTCTTCCTGATGACAACTACACTTTTTTCGGCATGTATTGTGCTATATCCTTTAAGATATTATATCCTGATTCTATGCGTTCTTCGGGTGTGGCAAAACTTGTTATTGTTCTGCCTACTACAAGAATTGTAGAACCGTCTCTGATAGCATTTCCCGGGGAGAATACTCTTTTCTGGTCTGCTCCCGCATGACCGCCGACAGCTTTGATTCCCGGAGTGACAAACATGAAATCATCCGGCAGCTTATCTTTAATTGCATAGAGATCGGCTGCTGAACATACTATTCCGTCCAGGGAGGCCTTTTGAGTCAGTTTAGCAAGCCTTAGCACATGTTCTTCGACTTCTTCCTGAATTCCAAGGTCTTCTCTGAGTATCCTATTGTCTATGCTGGTTAGAACCGTAACTCCAATGATTTTAGGGCATCTCATTCCGATTTTTTCAGAAACGCTCAAAGCTCCCTCTTTTGCCGCCTGCATCATTTCAAGTCCTCCTGAAGAATGGACATTGAACATAAATACTCCAAGTTCAGCTGCAGCCGCCGCAGCGCCTCGAACTGTGTTTGGAATGTCGTGGTATTTGAGATCAAGGAAAACTTCACGCTTTGAATTGTGAATAAGTTCAATTACTGCTGGTCCAAACTTAGTAAAAGATTCCTTGCCCACTTTAAAGAGTCCAACCACCTCTTTAAGTTCAGCAACTCTCTCCTTAACTTCTGCTAAGCTGTTAAGCCCGTCCAAAGGAAGACAGACTCTATTTCTTGCAAGTTTTTCCTGATAAGTCAAAGACATAAAAAATCCTCATTTTTTTTTCTTTATTGCTTTTTTACTATTCTGGCAAAACCTCTCTTCTCGCCCCATTCGAAAGGTTCGTGGCGCCATAATTTCAACGCTTCCTGCTGTTCGTCAGAAATATAGCCTGTTTTTTTTGCTGTATCAATGAGCGTGTCATATTCAAGAATAGATAAAACTTTGCAGGGTTTGTCAAGTTTAGCAAATTCATTGAGCGCATTTAAAAGGTTATAACTGAATATAGACAGGCAGTAGTCTACTTTGCCGTTTGCCTCTCTTACGGCCTGAACAGCTTTGGCGGAGCTTCCTCCTGTCGAAATAAGGTCTTCAATGACAATTATTTTTTTTCCTTCAAGGTCTTTTTCAGCATCTATTCCTTCTATCTGGTTTTTCAGCCCGTGAGCCTTGGGCTTTTCCCTGATGTAAATAAAGGGAAGACCAAGAGCTTCTGCCAAAAGTGTTCCATGAGGTATTCCGGCTGTACTTGTACCGGCAATCACATCGATAATAATTTTTTTTGTTCTGATTATGTCTAGAAAACCATCAAGGATAAGTTTTCTGAATTCCGGATAGAATAGGAACATGCGGTTGTCATTGTATATCGGCATAAAGAACCCTGACGCCCATTGAAAAGGGTTTTTCGCATTTAGTTTCATCGCATTGATTTTTAATCCGGCTTCGGCAAGTTTAACAGCATATTCAGTCATATAAAAAAGAAGTCTCCATTTTCATAGATTGTTTTAATATAAACTATTCAGACCTGTTTAATCGAATTCCAAAAATTAATTTATCAATACAAAAATATGATAATTATCGTCAGAGAAGTTGAAAACAAATAATTTACAATATCAATTTTAACTTGATATTTGCTCATTAAGATTGAGGAGGAATCATACTTATGGGAAAGACTATAGCTGAAAAGATTTTTGAAGAACATCTACTTGATGAACCTTTCAAGGGGTCTTATGTGCTTAAAATTGACAGAGTTTTCTGTCATGAAATAACTACTCCAATTGCTATCAATGACCTTATCGCAAGAGATATGGATAAAGTTTATGACCCTTCCAAAATAAAAGCGGTAATAGATCATGTGACTCCTGCAAAGGATTCAAAAACTGCCGAACAGGGAAAAATCCTCCGCGATTGGTCAAGAAGACACGAGATTGAGTTCTTTGATATTGGCCGTAATGGCGTATGCCACGCAATTTTTCCGGAAAAAGGTTTTATCCGTCCGGGATTTACGGCAATAATGGGTGATTCTCATACTTGCACATACGGTGCTTTCGGAGCTTTCGCGGCAGGGATAGGAACTACCGACCTGGAAGTAGGAATTCTCAAAGGAGTATGCGCTTTCAAATATCCCAAAACAATGAAATTTATTCTTAAAGGTAAACTGCCTGAGGGAGTTTATGCCAAGGATGTAATTCTGTTTATAATTTCACAGATAGGTGTCAATGGAGCTACTGACTGTGTAATGGAATTTACAGGTTCGCTTATTGACGATATGAGCATGGAATCAAGAATGACCCTTTGCAATATGGCTATTGAGGCCGGCGGTACTTGCGGGATATGTTATCCGGATATGAAAACAGTTGAATATTTGTGGGATTTTATAAAAGAAGATTTTGATACAAAAGAAGCCGCTCTTGCAAATTATAGCAAATACAAATCCGATTCAGACGCATCTTTTGAAAAAGTTATCGAATATGATTTAAGTAAGCTTGAGCCGCTTATAACTGTGGGATTTAAACCAGATCAGGTAAAGAGCGTCAGAGAAGCGCAAGGGACAGTTGTCGATCAGATTTATATAGGTTCCTGTACAAATGGAAGGATTGAAGACCTGAGAATTGCTGCAGCCGTTCTTAAAGGTAAAAAAATAAGCGATAATGTCAGGGCAGTTCTTTCTCCTGCCACTCCCAAGATATTCGAGCAGGCTATGTCAGAAGGCCTTATAAAGATATTTATGGATGCGGGTTTCTGCGTGACAAATCCAACTTGCGGAGCATGCCTCGGAATGAGCAACGGTGTTCTGGCAAATGGCGAAGTCTGCGCTGCTACTACTAACAGGAATTTTAACGGAAGAATGGGCAAAGGAGGCATGATTCACCTGATGAGTCCTGCTACCGCGGCAGCTACAGCTATCGAAGGCAAGATAACTAATTCTCCATTTTTCAAAGTGTAAACCAAGGAGACCTTAAAAATGAAACGATTTGAAGGCAAAGTGCTGTTTTTAGACAGATCAGATATAAATACTGATGAAGTAATTCCAGCTAAGTATCTTACAGAAGTTTCCAAAGAAGCATTAAAACCTCATCTTTTTGAAGATTTAAAATTAAAAGGTTTTGATCCCAGAGAAGATTTAATGGACAAAGAGATAGTTATTTCAAGAAAGAATTTCGGTTGCGGTTCTTCAAGAGAACATGCTCCATGGGCTCTTGAAGTTAACAATATAAATGTGGTTATCGCTGAAAGTTTTGCAAGGATATTCAGGCAGAACAACTTTAATTGCGGCATGCTTGCGATTGAACTTCCAACTGAAACTATTGAATCTCTCTTTAAAAAATATTCAGGCATGGATACTTATGCCAAAGTCGATGTTAAGAAAGGGGAAATATCAATTTCTTCCGGAGGTATTTCAGAGGTGATACAGTTCCGTCTCGGCGGTTTCGATAAAGCACTTGTTGAAGCTGGCGGATGGGTAGGTTTTGCCAATTCAAAATACTAAGCGTTTGAAGCAGTTTTTATGCTCTTGGGTGAAAAGTTTTTATAATATTTTTCAGCCTGTTCTGATCGACATGAGTATAAATCTGGGTAGTGCTTATATCTGCATGCCCAAGCATTTCCTGAATGACTCTGAGATCCGCGCCGTTCTGAAGCAGATGGCTTGCAAAAGAATGCCTTAGAGTATGCGGATAAATATTTTTTTTGATGCCGGCAAGACGGGCTGCCTCTTTAACAATATTCCAAATCATAGCCCTAGTGAGAATTCTGCCGTTATGTGAGACAAATATCTTGGATTGCGTAGGGTTATTCTTGAGAAGTTCAGGTCTGGATACCTGAATATATTTTGTAAGAATTTTTTCGGCTTTGGCTCCTACAGGCACAATTCTTTCTTTATTTCCTTTGCCGGTGACTTTGATTATGGCATCATCAAACTTTAAATCATGAATCTGTATATTAACGAGTTCTGATACTCTCAATCCGCAGGAGTATATCAGTTCAATTATGGCTCTGTTCCTGATAATCAATGGATCTTTTGAGTTAGGGGCAAACACATCGAGCATTTTGTCAATCTCTTCGATTGTGAGAAAATCTGGAAGAACTCTCCATAGCTTTGGAGAATTCATAACATCTGTTATATCTGTTTTAATGATTTTTTCAGAAAGCAGATAACGAAAGAAAACTTTGATTGAGACAAGTTTTCTTGCTATCGAAGTTGGTTCCATCTGATTATCTGAACAGTTTTCAAGATATCCAAGCAGGTCATCTCTTGTTAATGTCCCAAAATCATCAAGCTTCTTTTTGTTTAAATATTCGACAAAAAAGTTTATATCAGAAATGTAGGAAGAAACGGTATTTTTACTTAAGCCTTTTTCCAGAGAAAGGTAATTGCCAAAAGCTTTTATAAATAATGAAATATTTTCCATAACCCTCAGTAATATTAAGAATTTTAGAGATATATCGTTTATTAGGATGTTACACAAAGATGAACTCAATTCAAGATTTTGAGACTTTATTACTAAAGTTTCGGGTTTCATTTTTTTGCATATGGGCTTGTCATCTCAACACCCCTAATCGTTCTGCTCTAAGCTCATTGGTAATATAATTTTCATCTAACTGAAGAGCTTTTTCAAGGAACTCTTCGATGGTAGAGCTTATCTTGCTTTTGATTTTGTTTAACATTTTTTCGCCAATCAGATCCTTAAATGTATCCAGAACTCCATATATGATAGCTTTGAATAATTCCCACAGCAATGCAGCAAAAGTCAGCATCTCAAGTTTTCCGGTTAAAGCGTTTCTCATGCTGCCGAATGAGCAACAGTTTCCCGACAGTAACAGTATATCGAATAAAAGCATATACCGTATTGCAGTCAGATGGATTGACGCATAGTGAGAAACATAAGACCATGACTGTTCTTTTAGAAATCCCATATTCTGCTTTATTTCCTTAAAGTAAACCTCCACTCCCCACCGCATGGCCTAGACTTTCAAGACATCTTCATTGCTGAGGTTTATATCCGTAGATAGAAATGCCGCCCATTGATCTTTTTTCTGATCCTTGGGCGCGCTGAATACAAGTTTGACCTGAATGTAGTCATGTATCTTGATGTCCTCGGACAAGTCAATCTTGACAACTGCACTGAATGTTTTCCATTTGCATTGTGAGTTTTTTCTGAAGCGGCGCCTTAAAAGAAAATACAATTCAACTAGGGTGTATAATTTGCCGTTAAACAAATAATTGAGTTTGCTTCTTTTTGTTCTGAGTATCCCGGTAAGATTATTGTCTATTACCGTTCTTATATTCTTTTTGCTGCAAAACCATGAATCAGCCAGACAATACTTAGCCATGAAGCCTTTTCTAATTGTCCTTTGGAGCATAGATCTGAACATTTCATTCTTATCCTTTTCAAGGGCACATTTAAAGTCCTGGGCTGCAGCACTTATGGAGTCCTTGAAAGCGTTGTTGAGCAGATGCGCTTTTTTATCCCCTATGAATATTTGACGATCCAAAGGCAGAAACCCATTTTTAAATGCCAGGCCAAGTTCTATCATCTGATGCCCCATTACATAGCGCCCTTGAGAGTGCTCAAAATGTTTTGATATTCCTTCTACTTTTTTCCCGCTTCGTTCTTTTATAGAATCGTCAACTACAAAGGCTTTTTCTGTTACGCTGGCATTTCTTTAGCTGTAGAAAATGATATCTGCCTCCAGTTTGTTCCTTCATCCCTCATCGTTTCATATAGAACATCTTTTCCGCCTTTAAAGAAAACAAACAGGCACTTCTCGTAAAACATTTTTATGGAATCATTTTTCAGGTACACCCATATAAGTAATGTATAAACTGTCGACTCCATGCTCCATCCGCTTCTCTTGGTTTTGCTGTATTGTTTTACATGCCGGAAAAAATTTAGTTTCTTAATCGAATCCTGAATCTCGTTATCAACAAATGTATAATCGCCCTTTAAACTGTCCCCTACTGGTGTTAAACTGATATTGCTTAATTTATTCTTTTTCATTTTTGGATTAACTTTATTTAGTGCTTTTTAATTGTATTGTAATTACAACATTATTATAGCATTATATATATGTTAATCCATTTATTATAAAATATTTATGCGTTTTTATTAAACCCGAAAGTTAAGTTTATTAGTCTTTGGGAGTAAAACAGCTTGTTGCTGAAGTTGTGTGGACAAAAGCAATACTTTATTTTATAATGGCTGGAAAACGGTCTTTTTAGAAAATTTAATGTAAGAAATCATGGAGGAAGTAATGCAGAAAAGATTTAGCGCTTTATTGGTAGTTTTTTCTTTTATTATCTTATCTTTTTCAGGTTGTAAGAATGATAACAAGGTTAATCCTCCTTCAATTCCTCTTATACCTGTTGCGGAAGACCTCAAACCATCTGTTGTTGAAACTGATAAATCAGCGGTTCCTTCAGTTCCTCCTCAGCCCGTTAATGAAAACCTCAAACCTGCTGTAGTTGAAACTAATAAATCAGAGATTGTAGGATATTGGAAGACTTTTGACGATAAAACAGGTGTGGATAATGCTATTATTCAGGTATATATGTCTAATGGAAACTATTTTGGCAAAATTGTAGAAACCCTCCAGGAAAAAGATAAAGGGATAGTTTGCTATATGTGCAGAGGAGAGGACAAGAATAAACCTGTCGTAGGATTGATTATACTCAAAAACCTGAGTAAGGATAGCGCAACTACATTTTCCGGGGGAACAATATTAGATCCATGGTCAGGTAATACATATGATTGTACAGCTGAACTGGACAATAATGGCAATACTTTGAAAATAAGGGGTTTTGTGGGTTTTTCTTTATTCGGGAGAAATGAAATATGGCAGAGAACTAGTCAGCCCTCTGCTCAATAACAGCTTATTAATTTCTTCTATTAAAAGTATTTCCCTGCAATAATATCCAGTCTGCTTTTAATTTCAGGAGTAATTTTGTCTTTTGAAGTCATTATTGCTCCTTTAAGAGCGTGAGGGCAGGGGCAGTTTCTTGTCAGTGTTTTAAAAACTTTCACGGCGTTTGATAGTATTTCTTTAGCTGTTCTGATGTTTGATTTCATAGTTTCTACTACCATATCTACTGTGACGCTGTCGTGATCGGAGTGCCAGCAGTCAAAATCAGTCACCATTGCTACTGCGCTATAACATATCTCAGCTTCCCTGGAGAGTTTTGCTTCTGCCAAACTTGTCATTCCGATAAGGTCAAATCCGCATGCTTTGTAATACTTAGATTCAGCTTTGGTTGAAAATGCCGGACCTTCCATATTTACATAAGTCCCTCCGTTAACAGCTTTGGGCTTCCCTTCCCCAGTGCCGTAGATTGCGGCAACAGCTTTTTGCGCTTCCTTGAAAATTAAATTCTTAAATTCAGGACAAATCGGATCTCCAAAAGGAATGTGGGCAGCTATCCCATTTCTGAAAAAAGTATGATTTTCAGATTGTTTTGTTCTATCGAAATACTGGTCAATTATAACAATATCTTTGGGAGGAAAATGTCCCTGAAGGCTTCCAACAGCTGAAAAACTTAATATGTGAGTGACGCCAAGTTTTTTCATTCCGTAAATATTGGCTCTATGATTTATTTCAGAAGGAGAGATTGTATGTCCTTCTCCATGCCTGGGCAGGAAAACAACTTCCAGGCCGGCTATACTGCCGGAAAGATATGCATCAGAAGGTTTTCCAAATGGTGTCTGTAGAGGTATTTTTTCCTTAATCTGGAGTCCTTCAATAGAATATAACCCGCTTCCGCCGATAACGCCTAACTTCATAGAAAAGTCCTTTATGATTGAATTTATTGAAATTTCAACTAATTACATTTTATTATAGTTCTATATATAAGTCAAAATAAAATAATTAAAAGCTACAAGCCTGTTTAAAACCGGAGGTTCCCGTTTTATGTCGAAACACGAAAAGAAAGATCAAAAAAATGACAACCAGCCAGATATTTCAGACAATATCAATGATTGCGAAGCCCCGGGGGATTACTCAGATAATGTTATACAAACTGATAATTCCCAGAACGAAAACTTAATTACCGAGCTTAAAGAAAAACTTGCCGCATCTGAGGATAAATATCTCAGACTAAATGCTGAATATGATAATTTTCGCAAGCGTGTTGTAAGGGAAAAAGGAGATATAAGAATAAACTCTCAGTTTGAAGTCTTAAATCAAATTGTTCCGGTATTGGATCACTTTGAGTTGGCTCTGAGCTCTGCTGAAACATCTGATAATCTTGATAAACTTTATGAGGGCATGAAACTCATTAAGTCTGAATTTGAAAAAGCATTGTCCAATTTGGGAGTAGAAGCAATAAATGCAGTTGGAAAACCCTTTGATCCAAGCTTTCATGAGGCTATTGCCCATGAGCCTTCAAACACTATTGATAAAGACGCAGTCGTAAAGCAGTGGAGATCCGGCTACAAAATGGGAGACAGGCTGATAAGGCCAGCCTCCGTTATAATCAGCAGCGGCAAGGCTGAACAACAGCAGGAGAAATAAATTTATGTCAAGAGATTATTATGAAATACTCGGAGTAAATAAATCTGCTACCGCTGAAGAAATTAAGAAATCATACAGAAAACTGGCAATCCAATTCCATCCAGATAAGAATCCTGGAAATAAGGAAGCTGAAGAGAAATTCAAGGAACTCTCACAAGCATATGAAGTTCTCTCAGATCCAAAGAAAAAATCTCAATATGACCAACTTGGACATGACGCTTTCACTAATTACGGAAGAGGCGGCGGTGGAGGAGGAGGCTTTGGAGGTTTTCACGATCCATTTGATATATTCAGTCAGGTTTTCGGTAATGCGGGGGGCGGCGGCGGTTTTTCTTTTGAAGATTTATTTGGCGGAATGGGTGGCTCTTCAAGGCAGAAAAGATCGTCGTCTCAGGATGGTAATGATTTAAGATATGATCTCGAAATTGACTTCGAAGAAGCTGTTTTTGGCGCAGATAAAAAAATATCATTCTCCAAAATGCAGTCCTGTTCTTCTTGCAACGGTTCCGGTGCGGCTCCGGGTTCTAGCAGGATAAGATGCAAGAGATGCAATGGAAGCGGGTATGTTTCAATTAACCACTCTTTTATAAGCATGAGGCAGACTTGCCCAAGCTGTCATGGAGCAGGGCAGACACTTGAGAAACCCTGTCCTAAATGCCGCGGAGAAGGCAGGGTAAGGACTGAAAAAAATATTCAGATACATATTCCTCCTGGCGTTGATACAGGTTCAAGGCTGCGCGTATCCGGTGAAGGCGAAAGCGGAGTCAACGGAGGCAATGACGGAGATTTATTTGTAGTTATTCATGTAAGAAGGCATGAAGTATTCCAGAGGGACGGCCTTGATCTTATGTGTGATATACCCATAGATTTTGTTACAGCGGCTCTTGGCGGAACAGTTGATGTCCCTACAATTACAGGCCAGGCGAAAATGAGGATTCCGGAAGGAACTCAGACCGGCACGATCCTTAGGCTTAAAGAAAAAGGTGTGCCTTCTCTTCATGGAGGCAAACGCGGCGATCAGCACATTAAAGTTTTTGTTGAAGTCCCGCAAAACCTGACAAAACAGCAAAAGGACAAACTAAACGAATTCGGGCAGCTCGAAAATGTAAAGAGCAATCATCCGATGATCTCATCTTTCATGGATAAGGCAAAGCGTTTCTTTCGAGGTGAATGAATTTGTAAGGCAAGGAACAAACGATTGCCTGACATGAGTATTATATTCTTATGCAACTAAGAACAGAAGGGCTGAAAAGTGTGGGAAAAACTATGAATTGGATTAGCCTTTAATCTGGTTCCTTCTTCTCCTGAGTTATGAATTCTATTATTATCTGTATTTTGCTCCATTCTTTTTCTTTCTGGGATTCTATGCGTACTTTCTGTCAAAAGGTAATTATTTTTATCTTGCGATGTTTCTGGCAATATATTTCCTGCTCATAGGTAAGCGTCAAATATGACCCATCTTTTTTTCCTAGAGTTTGAGAGATAATTTTTCTCATGTTCGATTTTAACAAGCAGGAGGAAAAAGAACATGAGAAAGACAAAAGCAGAATTGCTAATGCAATGG